>Ga0315903_10005784_pt1 | contig 16046 bp, 25 predicted proteins | sample LakEriMetagenome_7_FD_203524 | JGI IMG/M metagenome (GOLD analysis project Ga0315903, IMG submission 203524) | Freshwater fungal communities from buoy surface, Lake Erie, Ohio, United States - Buoy 2 MA119 | ecosystem: Environmental > Aquatic > Freshwater > Lake | place: USA: Lake Erie, Ohio...
CATCCTGTCGTATTTCCGCAGGCTGTTCGTCGCCGCCGACCAACTGCTCAACGTCGTGTTCGGCGGCCACGAGGACGAGACGATCAGTTCCCGCATCGCCAAGGACCGGCGCCGGGGGCGGAAGTTCGCCTGCGTCCTCTGCCGCATCCTCGACTGGCTGGACCCGCATCATTGCGAGAAGGCCATCGAGCGGGACGAAGGCAAGCGCCCCGGCCAATACGACGACCCGCGCCGCTACGATTACCCGCCCCGTTCGGACTGGAGCTGACGCATGGCCCGCGTTGTCCTTGAACTGCCTCCGGGGCTGAACAACGACGACACGACATTCGCCGCCGCCGGTCGGTGGGCGGACGGCTCCAACGTGCGCTTCTGGCGGGGCCGGGCGCAGGTCATCAACGGCTGGGAAGCCATCACGACGACCGCCCTGACCGGCATCTGCCGCAAGGTGTTTGGCTGGACGGACAATTCCGCCGTGCTGAACATCGCCGCCGGCACCCACTCGGCCCTGCAAATCTACCAGGGCGGGGCGCTCTACGACATCACCCCCTTCGGGCCGCCGACCCTGCTGGGATCAAACCCGCTGTCCGTGACGAACGGCTCGGCGGTGGTGACGGTGACGCACACGGCGCATGGGCTGGTGACAGGCAACAGCGTCATCGTGGCGGGGTCGGCGGCTGTGGGCGGCATCACGCCCAACGGGACCTTCACCATCACGGTGACCGGGGCCAACGCCTACACCTACACCTTCGGCTCCAATGCGACCTCGACCGCGACCGGCGGCGGAACCGGCGTGATCGTGACCCCGCAAGTGGCCCTGCCTGCGGGCAATATCGACGGCACTGGCGGCGCTGGCTACGGAACGGGGACCTACTCCACCGGAACCTACTCCAGCCCGTCCACGGTCGATTACTTCCCCCGGACGTGGTCCCTGAGCGCCTGGGGCCAGAACCTGATTGCCAACCCGCGCAACGGGGCGATCTATGGCTGGACCAACAACACCGGCTCGCGGGCCGTGGCCCTGTCGAACGCCCCGGTCCAGACGACCTACGCCCTTGTCTCCCCGACCCGTCAGGTGTTCGCCCTCGGCTGCAATCAGGAGGCCAGCCCCTACAGCTTCGACCCGCTGGTGATCCGGCATTCGTCCATCGGCAACAACACCGAGTGGAACACCTCCGCCGCGACCACGGCGCGGGAGTATCGCCTGCCGGGTGGTGGGCGGATCGTCTGCGGCGCCGTGATCGGCGAGAACCTTCTGGTCTGGACCTCGGACGCCCTGTTCCTGGGCACCTTCGTCGGCTCCCTCGGCCAGCCCTGGCGCTTCGACAAGGTCGGCGACCAGTGCGGTTGCATCGGCCCCAACGCCTTCGTGGTGAACGGCCAGCAGGCCATGTGGGTGGGACCGAACCTCCAGTTCTACGCCTACACCCTCGGCGGCCAGCCGGTGCTGATCCCGTGCCCCATTCAGGACGACTTCGCCGACAACATGGCGGCGGCGCAGACCGACAAGATCACCCTGTCCTCGGTGGCCTTCTTCGACGAAGTCCGCATCGACTATCCCGACGCCCGCGACGGGGTGGAGAACTCGCGCTACCTCGCCGCGCACATCCCGACGCTGATGAACGCCCCGGAGAACGCCTGGTATCGCGGCGTCATGGCGCGGACGGCGTTCAGCGACACCCCGCCCGCCCCCAACGCCTTCCCCATCGGCGTTGACCCGGCAGGCGGCCTCTACTGGCACGAGAAGGGCCAGACGGCGAACGGCGGCCCCATCTCCTGGTTCATCGAGACGGCGGACAACTACCTTGACCCCGCCCTCACCATGCAGGTGCGCGGCATCTGGCCCGACTTCAAGGACCAGGTGGGCGCGATCGACGTGAGCATCGCGACCCGGTTCTATCCGCAGGACACCGAGGTCACGACCTCCGGGCAGGTGATGACGCCCAACATCAACAAGTCGGACGTGCGGGCGACCGGCCGCCTGGCCAAGCTGCGGTTCTCGGGATCGGCCAGCCCGACCTTCGTTCGCCTCGGCAACCCGACCCTCGACGTGACGCCTGCGGGGCAGCGTTGATCGGAGAATGGGTGCGCGTCCGTCGCTGGCTCCTGCCCGCGATGGTGGACACGACCGAGGCGGAACTGGTGGCCGAGCTGCTGGCCGGCAGGGCGACCCTCTGGCCGGGCGAGAGGTCGGCATTCGTCACCGTCCTGCACCCTGACCCGCCCCGGATGCACGTCTGGCTGGGCGGCGGCGACGGGGACGAGATGGAGGCCATGATCGCCGGCATGTCGGCCTGGGGCCGGGCGCAGGGCGCGAAATGGGCCACGGTGAACGGTCGCCGCGGCTGGAAGCGGAAGCTGCGGAAGCATGGATTTGAGCCCCGAGACGGGGAACTCTGGAAGGCACTCTGATGTCGAAAAAGACCAAGACCTCCTCGACAAGCACCAGCACGGCGACCAACACGCCGACGAACCCTGAATGGGTCACGTCTGGCGTCCGCGCGCTGTCGGACAGGACGCTGGACCTGCTGGGCCGCGATCCCAAGTCCTTCGTGGCCGGGCCTTCCGCGCTCCAGAAGAAGGCCTTTGCCGACGCGGGCAACCTGAGCCTGTCGGACGACTACGGCAGGGCGCGCAGCATCTTCAACGATGTGGCCAACGCCGGGGCCAACACCTACGACCCGACCGACGCCACCTCGCAGGGCTACGACAACGTGGACTGGACGGGTGAGGGCTACAACGCCAACACCTACAGCGCCTCGTCCCTGCTGGACGGCCTCGACCGCTACATGAGCCCCTACACCGGGCAGGTGGTGGACGCGGCGCTGGCGGATTACGACTACGGCGCCGGCCAGACGCGGGCCAGCCAAGCGCTGGACGAGGCCCGCAGCGGGGCTTTCGGGGGCTCTGGCGCGGCCATCACGCGGTCCATGACCGAGGGCGACCTTGCGCGGGGCCGGGCGGCGACCTCGGCCAACCTGCGCGACCAGGCCTTCGGACGCGGCGCGGCCCTGTCGGCGACGGACGCGGGCTTCCGCAACGAGGCCTCGCGGTTCAACGCCGGGGCGATGAACGAGGCCTCGGCCTTCGGAGCCAATGCCCGGAACACCTCGGCTGCAGCCAATGCCGCCGCCCGCAATTCCGCCCTCGCCTTCGGAGCCGATGCGGCCAACCGGACCAACCTCGCCAACGCCGCAGCGCGGAACGACGCGGGCCGCTACAACGCCGGGGCCATGGACACCGCCCTTGCCCGGAGGCTTTCGGCAGGCGGCGCCCTCGTCAACCTCGGCTCGACCATGGGCGCGGACACGCGGGCCAACCTCGAACTGCAGGGCAAGCTGGGCGCGGACCAGCGGGCAATCGACCAGGCCCTGTCGGCGGCGGACATCAACGTCCTGAACGACCTCGCCGGGATCTACGGCAACCTGCCCCTCAACCTGTTCACCGGCAACACCACGACCGGGAACAACACCTCCTCGGGCACGACCAAGACCTATGACCCCTGGGGGACCTACATTTCCTGGATGAACGCGACCGGCAGCAATGCGGCGCGAGCGGCTGGAGGCTGACCCATGCCCCTTTTCGGCAAGACGGGCGCGAAGGCCCGCGACTTCTTCTCAAGCCCGGCCGGCCAGCAGGTGCTGGCGTGGGGCTCGCAGATGGTCCCCGGCGACCCCTACGGCCAGTTCAGGGCCAACGAGGCGCGCATGGCCCAACGCGAGCAACTGGGAACCGCCTTCACCGACCTCCTCGGCCAGATGCGCGGCCCCGACACCATGACCCCGCAGGTCAACGAGCTGATCGGCGGCGCGAACATGCGCGGCGGACAGGTCGGCATGGCCCCGATGCCGATGCAGACGCCCCGGCGCGCGGGCCTCGACTACACCGACCCGACCACGCAGGACGCCCTGAAACGCTACCTCATGGCCGGCGGCAACCTCCAGACCCCGCAGGGCATCGCCGAGGCCATGCAGCCTGAGAACGACTATCAGCTGTTCCAGACCCGATCTGGCCGGGTGGCGCGCGTCTCAAAGAGCGGGCAGCTTCCGACTCAGGATGCGTTCTTTGACGAGGACGCGGCGGCGTTCGCCGAGCAACAGCTTGGCCAGTATGACCCGGACGTTGAAGGTTCGCCCGCGTGGGCTCGAGTTCAGACCCAACGCCGCGCCAATCAGCCGAAGCCGGCACGCGCACCCGTCGCAACCGGAACCGGCGATGTTGGCAACTCGCCCTGGCTTCAATTCCGCACCACCCGATAAGGAGCGCCATCATGCAAGCGCCCAAGCCCGGCACCGTCATGGGCAACCACGTCTACATCGGAGGCGATCCGGGGGACGAGAAAAGCTGGAAGCATGTCGGGGCCTTCGGGCAGGACTTCCCCGAAGCCCAGGACAAGATCGGCCGCATCAGCAAGGCGACCGACATGGTGCAGAAGGAAACCTCCAACGGCATGTGGCCCGACATGCGGACTGGCGTAATCGGCGGCTGGACGGAGGACAAGAAGGGCCTTCCCGCCTACAACATGAAGGCGCTGCTGGCGCCTGTGGTTGCCAAGACGACCCTCGGCACCATCACGGAGGCCAAGCAGGGCGGCGCCAGCCTCGGCGTCAACCCGACCGACCGTGACGCAGCGATCTATTCGCAGGCCGTCCAGAACCTCGACAACCAAGCCGTGCCCGCCGGCCAATACCTGAACGAGCTCAACACGGCGCGCAGCGTCCTGACCCGCCGCTATCCGGGCCTGACCCCGGACCAGCCGCTGATCCTCTCTGAGGGCCGGTCCCGCGCCGACCTGCCCAAGGGCGTCTTCTACCGCGACCCGCAGGGCAACATCCGGCGGAACGACAATGAGGACCGGGGCAACCCGATCATCCGCAAGGCCCCGCCGCCCATCGCCCCGCCGCCGCGCGCCAACGCCGCCCCGGCGGTTCCCGCCTCGGCCAAAAACCAAGGTGTCACGCCTGACCTGTGGGCCGTCATGACCCCCGAGGAGCGCGCCGCATGGAAATGACGGTCGAGCAGCGCCGCGCACTGGCGCTCGCCAACGCCCGGCTCCGGCTGAAGCAGCAGGCCCCGGCCCAACCGCAGGCCAAGCCGCGCACCCTGATGGATGACGCCTACGGCGCCCTGGTGACCTTCAACCGCAACTTCCTCCCTGGCGTGGACGAAGCGGCGGACGGCCTGCAGGCCATCTCGAACCTGGTGCAGGGGCGGGCGCAGAACCTGCCGCAGGCGTGGCAGCAGGCGCGGGGCATGGCCGGGCAGGCGGAAAGCTCCCTTGCGGCCGCGCGCCCCAATGTCGCCGCATTCACGCGCGGGACCGGCAACGCCGCCGCCGTCGCCGTGCCCATGGGCGGTGCGGCCAACGCCTTCGCCGCGCCTGTGACCGTCGCCGGTCGCGCCCTTCCGCAGGGCGCCGTCAACGCTGCGCGCGGGGCGACCCTCGCCGCTGGCCAGTCGGCCCTCTATTCCGCCGGCGACCGCGGAACCGTGCAGGAGCGCCTTTCGCGCGCCAACGCCGCCGCGACGGACCCGATGACCCTAGCCCTCGGCGCGGGCGCTGGAGTTCTGGCGACCCCGCCGGGAATGCCCAAGCCCAAGCCGCCGAGCGCCGCCCAGACCCTGCGGCAGGTGGGCGTGACCGTGACCCCGGCGCAGGCGTCGGGTCCGGCCTTCAAGGCGGTCGAGGACCAGGCCAAGCGCCTGCCCATCGTCGGCCCGGCCATCACCGGCCTCCAGAACCGGCAGATTGACCAGCTCAACCGCGCCGTGGGCCTGAAGGCGCTTGAGCCCATCGGCGAGGGCGTGCCCAAGGCGGTGAAGCCCGGCTTCGACATGGTCCAGTATGTCGATGACCGGCTGGGCAGCGTCTATGACGAAGCGGCGCAAATGACCCCGCAGGTGACCGTGGATCCGCAGCTGGGCCAGGACCTGCAGGCCATCACGGCCCGCACGGTGGACCTGCCCGACAGCGAGGCCAGCCAGTTCGTCAAGAGCCTCAACGACCGCCTCGGGCGCCTGAGCAGCGGACAGGCAAGCGGCGAGATGGTCAAGACCATCCATGGCGAACTGGGCAAGCTGCAGGCCGAGGCCGCGAGGCAGGGCAAGTCCACCCTGTCCGAGATGTTCGGCGACACCCGCCGCGCCGTCCTGGGCCTGATCGAACGCGCCAACCCGCAGGCCGGTGAATTGATCCGCAGCGCCGATGAGGGCTGGAGCGTCTATTCGATGATGAACGACGCCGCAGCGGCTGCGACCGCGAACGGCGGCAAGTTCACGCCCGGCCAATTCAACACGCAGGTGCGCCGGGCGGCCAAGGGCATGGGCTCCAACATGGCCGGCAAGGGCATGGGGCCGCTTCAGGACCTCGCCACGGCGGCGGCGGAAATCATCCCCGACACCTACGGCAACCCCGGCACGGCAAACGCCATTGGCCTCGGGGCTGGGGGCATGGGCCTTGTGACGGCGCCCGGCCCGACCCTCACGGCTGGCGCCGCGCTGACAACCGCCGCCACGCCCTACTTCCTCGCCGGTCGAAAGGTGCTGGAGAGCCTGCCGCCGCAGGCCAGCCTGTCGCAGCTTCAGCAAGCGCAAAAGCAGCTCGCCCAACTGGCGGCTATGGACCCCAGGGTTGCTGATCTTCAGCGCGAGGTGGCGGCAAGGCTTTCATCGGCGGTGGGAGTCGCAAGGTCGGGTCCCCGGCCAGCGCCGCCCGTAATCCCCGCACCCCCCGGCGTATAGCGCGCGCCGTCCACTTCCAGGCCAGAACCCCGGCCCACCAGAACAGGAAGAAGCCGGGCATCCATGTCCGTTCTTCCGCGATGCGCTCGCCGACTTCCCAGCGGATCGGCTCGTCCTCTTTCTGCATCCCTCCAGTCTACACGAGGCGGCCCATGCCGGGAACCCATGCCTTTCTCACCGTGCGCCTGCGCGGTGTGTCCTGCGCCTGGTGCGCCAACTGCAAGGGCCTCTGGCGGCCCGGCCTGCACTTCCTCCACCCCTGCGTTGAGGTCGCGTGATGGCTGACGCACCGCCCCGCCGTCGCCGTGTGGTCGATCAGCCCGAGGGCCGAACCCACGATGAGATTTACGCCCTGGTGGAGCAGTCGGCCCGGCAGGCGGAACAGGCCTGGCAGGCGTCCACGCAGATCGAGCAGATGCTGAAGGACCTGACCCACGCCATCGGGACCGAGAGCCATGACGAATACGGCCAGCCCGTAGGCACCGGGATCGTGGGCCGGCTGATGCGCCTCGAGCGCGACGTGCAAAAGCGGTTCGCCACATGGGACGGCTGGGTGAAGACCGCAACCGGGGCGGCCATGGCGGCGACGGTCCTCGGCGGCGTCCTGTGGTGGCTCCTGGGCGAGCGCCTCGGCGAGCTCCTCAAATGATGAAGCTGATCCGCGACCTGTTCACCGGGCTGGACGGCAAGACCTGGGCCATTGGCCGCATCTACTCCCTGCCCATGCTGGTGAGCGGCCTGGCCCTGCCTGTCGCCGCCCTCGTCAAGGGCCAGCCCATCGACTTCGCCGCCCTCGGGCTCATGTATGGCGGCCTCGGCGGCGGGGTCATGGCGATGGTGTGGGGAACCAACCCGACCGAGCCCAGGGAACCCCCGAAGGAGCCCGCCGATGAGTAGGTTCGCCATCTGCCTTGACCGCATCCTCAAGCACGAGGGCGGGTTCGTGAACCACCCGAAGGACCCCGGCGGGGCGACCAACATGGGCGTGACGCAGGCGGTGCTGGCCGACTACCTCAAGCGCCCGGTGACGGTGGCCGAGGTGAAGGCCCTGTCCCGCCAGACGGCGGCGGACATCTACCGCGCCCGCTACTGGTCGCCGATCCTCGCCGAGGGCCTGCCGCCCGGTGTGGACTACATGGTCTTTGACCTCGCCGTGAACTCTGGCGTGTCCCGCGCGGTGCGGTTTCTGCAGCTGGCCGTGGGCGCGACCCCGGACGGCAGGATGGGCCCGGCGACCCTCGGGGCCGTGGCCAAGGTCGAGCCCCGCGCCCTCGTCCTGACCCTGTCCGAGCGGCGGGAGAACTTCTATCGCGCCCTCAAGACCTTCCCCACCTTCGGGACCGGCTGGATACGCCGCCTGCGCGAGGTGACGAAGGACGCGCTGGAGGACGCCGCATGATGTGGCGGCTGATCCCCTGGCCGGTGCTGGCCGGCCTCGCTCTCGTCCTCGTTCTCGGCGTCCAGACCGTGCGCGTCGAGCGGCTGAAGGACGACCTGCGGCAAGCCCGGAAAACCGCCTCTGAGGCCCGTCTGGAGGCTGGCCGCTACAAAGCCGCCGCCGACCACTGCAAGGCCGCCCTGGGCCGCCAGAATGACGCGCTGGACGCCCTGAAGCGCGCCGGGGACCAGAAGCTGGCCGAAGCCGACAAGGCCGCCGCCGATGCTCGGGTGGTCGCCGCATCCGCCCGCCGCCAGGCCGACGCCCTGCTGAACGCGCAGTTGAGGGGCGCCACGGCCTGTGAGCGCGCCGAGGACGTGCGCCGGCGGTTCCTGGAGGCCCAGCCGTGAAGCGCGCCCTGATCGCCTGCCTCGCCCTCGGCGGCTGCGCCACGACCGGCGAGACCATCACGGTCAAGGTCCCGGTCCCGGTTCCGTGCGTCTCGGATCAGCTTCCGAAGGCCCCGGTGTATCCCGACACTTTACAGGCCCTGCGCCAAGCCCCCGACCAAGCCGAGTTCACCCGGCTGCTGGCGGCCGGTTGGCCCCTGCGAGACGCCCGGCTCAAGGCCCTGGAGGCCGCCGTGGACGCCTGCCGAACCCTTCCCCCGAAGTAACGCAAGGAGGGCGAATGCCCATCCCGTCGATTACCCGCGAAGCCGCCGAGGATTTGATCGCGGCGATTGAGGAGATCATGGGGGAGGGCGTGCCCTATCCCGGCGCGAAAGGCGACACCTTCCAGAAAGGCGCCGCAATGGTCTTCGCCGAGCGGGAGGTGATCCCCGCCATGACGGTGCGGTCCAGGCTCAAGCGGGCCAAGGAGATCTACGGGCTGGAGCCGCGGCAATCGGCCTTCCGCCCCGCCAAGGCCCAACCCCTGTTTGAGGTCGAGGGCCTTCCGTGGGACGGCGAGCCCGACGCCGAGGAGCTGATCGCCAAGCTGGCCCTCCAGCATCGGACGCGGTCGGAGCATCACCACGCCGCCAAGCTGCGACAGGTGCGGGTGCTGATGGACGGCCCCGTCGCCCTCGCGGGCTTTGGCGACCCCCACATTGACGACCCCGGCTGCGCGTGGGGCGACCTCGAGCGCGACGTGCGGATCTGCCGCGACACGCCCGGCATCATGGCCGTGAACGTGGGCGACAGCACCAACAACTGGGTCGGCCGCCTGATGCGGCTCTATGCCGACCAGGAGGTGACCTCCAAGCAGGCCCTCAAGCTGATCGAATGGCTCATGACGGCCTTGCCCTGGCTGGTGGACCAGACCGGCAATCACGACAGCTGGAACACCGAGAAGGGCGACCCGGCGGCCATCCTTCACCGGCTGCTGAAACTGCCGGGCATCCGCGAGGACGGATCGAACCGCCTCCGCCTGTCCCTGCCCTCGGGGGCCGAAGTGTTCATGCACGTCCGCCACGACTTCCCCGGCGGGAGCCAGTTCAACCCGGCCCACGCCCTCGTGCGCGAGACCTTGTTCGGCTTCCGCGACCACATCCTCATGTGCGGGCATCGGCATTCGACGGGCTACATCCCCGTCTTTCACAACGACCCGCGCCGGCTGTGCCATGGGTTCCGGCTGGGGACCTACAAGGACTTCGACCACTACGCCGCCGAGAAGGGCTTTCAGGACACCAACTGGGCGCGGAGCATGGGCGCCGTCATCAACCCCGACCACGCCGACGACCCGACCCGGTTCATCAAGCCCTTCTTCAATCTGGAGGAGATGGCCGAGTATCTGACCTGGCGGCGGGGCAAGTGGGAGACGGGCAAGTCGGCCGCCTGACACCTCCCACGTATCTCCCACGCCGGGGTCCATGTTCACGGAACGTCCCGGCAATTTCCGCACATTTCGCGGGCCGGGGCTTTCCGGTAGTCCTTTGAATTGTTGATGTTTTAGGCCAGTCCGCCGAGCGGAGCGCAATCTTACCAAGGATGCGCTCTACCACTGAGCTACGGCGGCAAAACCCCGTATTTCCGGGGCTTTCGCGGGGGTTTGGCTCCCCGCTGATAAATCTCCCTCCCAGAATACTCCCAGCCTTTGCCCAAGACGGCGCGGGCCAGGTCGGGCGATGCGGCGTGTGTGTAACGCCCCAGCAGCCCGAGAGAGCGCCATCCGCCAGAGGACGCGACGAATGTCAAGTCTCGGGTGCAGGCATAGGCCCACGTCGCCCAGGTGTGGCGGAACAGGTGGCAATGCGCCGGGGCCAGTTCCGGGTGCTTCTCCCGGTGACGCCGCAGCATCAGGTTGATGGCGTCGTATCCGTGCCATGCCTCGCCGCGGCTGTTGCGGAAGACCGCCCCCTCCCCACGTTCGGGCAGGGCCTCCCTCACGCGCCGGGGGAGGTCCACGCCTCGGGGATAGTCGCCCTTCGTCCGCCAGAAGACCACGCGCTCGGCCTCGGGGCTCACGTCCTCCCATTGCAGGGTCAGGGCCTCGGTGATCCTGCAGCCGGTCCCGGCGAGGAAGGTCACGAGGCGGGACAGGTGCGGGGGGAGGGTGTCGACGTATGCCTCGACACCCTCGGGTGTGAGGTAGTCCGTCCGGGTGGTGCGGACCTTGGGCTTGCGGATGGCCGGCCGATTGCAGAGCCCCTGCTGGGCGGCATAGTTCAGCACGGCGAGGGCGGGGGTATAGACCTGGCGGATCAGGGTCGAGGCGGCAACGTCCCGCGTGGCGGCGTAGTCGTCGAGGGTGGTCTGGTTGATCTCGGCCAGGCGGGTTGATCCGAAGGCATGCAGCAGGGCGGGCAGGTGGTCGCGCTCGCCCCCGGCCTTCATGTAGCCGATGGCTGCCTCTGCGAATGTCGCGACGGAGGCGTCGCCATAGACCGCCCGGCGGAACAGGTCGGCTTCGAGGTTGGCGCGGATGGCCTCTGCCTCGGCTCGGACGCGAGTTTGAGAGCTTCGATCAACGCGCCGTCCCTGGACGACCCCGCGTATGTGGTAGATCCCGGTCGGGCGGCGGTAGAGCTGGAGCGGCACGGTGATGCGAGGGCGGACTGGAGGGCGAGGAAATGGGCCTCAGTCAGACGCCTGCGCCGGCCCAGACGCAAGCACAATCCGTGTCGATCGATCACAGGCCGCAGGGCGCGGAGGGAATAGCCCAGCCGGTCAGCCGCCTCGGCGTCGGTGATGGTGCGGACGCTGAACGCGCTCACGCCGCGACCTCCACGGCCCGGTGAGCTGAACACCCCACACAGTCCCGCTCGGGCTCTACACGCCCGCCCCATGCCCGCAGGAGGGCAGGCGGCGCAGGATCGGGAATGGCCCAGGTGCAGAGCGGAACCACGGAAGGCCCGGCGCCGGTCCACGCCTCGGTGAGCCTGCCGAAGCGGCACGTCTCGTGGCGGAGTTCGCCGTTCACAGCAGCACCGCCCAAGCCAGGACCGCGACGAACGCAACGACAGCCGCCACGCCTAGCCCGGTCGCCAGAGCATCGGAGCAGTAGCCGTCAGCTGGGTGCGGCGGGGGTGACGGGACGCGCAGGGCGTCAACGATATGGAGGATGAGCCAGCTAGGGTTCACGGTCAGCCTCCTTTGCGATGGTGGCGGGGTCGAGCAGGCGGATATCGTCCCCGTCCGTCTGCCACTCCGAGTTTTCGCGAGCAAAGTCTACGGCCCGCGCAGCAGCCTCCAGCCCTAGCCGGATGCCCTCTAGCCGAGCGGCGTCGATCAGGTGCTGGTTGGCCTCGCGGGTCAGCCAAGCCGCGATTTCAGCAGGGACCCTGTGTTCATCTTCCATTGGGTGGCGGCTGTAATAGAGCAGATAAATCCTCCAAGCCTCCCCGGCTCGCTCTTTGTCCAGTTCGCTAATGTCTACCCTCACTGGTCAGCCTCCTTGAGCCACACGAAGTCCTCGGGATATCGTTCATGCAGTCGCTCCAGCATGTCGCTCATGCGGACCTGAAGGTTTCCCGCCATTTCCTCCAAGGCGGCGTTCTCCTCCTCCAGCGCCTTGATCCGTTCAGCGGATGCGGCCTGTCCGGCGCGGTAGCCTTGGGCAAAGGATTGAAGCGTCTCGTCTGTTGAGCCTTCGGAAACGCTTTGCACCAGCGACGGCGGAAAGCCGAGGTCTTGCAGGTTTTTGCAGCGCCACAGCCTCGCGCAGATCAGGGCCTCGTCGGGTTCAGTCACTGGTCAGCCTCCTTGAGCAGAGCGCGGGCGTCCAAAAGGTCTTTGGTCACGACCATAATCAGGCCCGGCGGATCGTCGCTCTCGGCCAGCATGTTCGTCAGCCGCCGAATAGCCTCCTCCAGCGCCTTGATCCGTTCAGCGGATGCGGCCTGACCGGCGCGGTAGGCGTCGGCCATAAGCCCTTGCAGGGCGGCGCGATATTCCTTGTGTTGCCTCGCCCAGATCAGGGCCTCGTCGGGTTCAGTCATCGCCCCGCCTCCGCATCTGCGGTTTCCCGACCACGGACCCCGGCCAGGCCGTCAGCACCGCTCGGGCGAAAGGAGCGGGCTTCGTCCAGCGTCATCTCGGCCAGCACGAACCCGGCCTCCATGTCCTGCACGATGTTGGCCACGCGGTCGGTGTCGTCCAGCTCCCCGGCGCGGATGGGTCGGGTGAGGAGGTTGGCCTGCGACGGCGAAAGGCGCTGGATGGCGCGTTCGCGGGCGAGGCGCTGGATGGTGTCGGCGGTCATGCGGCCCTCCGCGCTTTGGTGAGTTCAGCCCGCATGGCGGCGAGCTGGGCGCGCATCCGGTCGGCGGCGCGTTCGGCGGCTTGAAGCGCCTCGGGCGTGGCCCAGGTTCCGCAGGCCCGGCGGATCAGCGCAGCCTCGGCGGCGAGGGTGTCGGACAAGGCGCGGGCCTCGGTGGGAACGGTGATGTAGGTCATGCGTTCAGCTTTCGGATGGAGCCGTTGAACCGGCGGGAATGCGTGAAGCCTCGGGACTTGAGGCGGGACGGTTTCGGCCCCTCCGTCTCGCGGCGGATGATGCGTTCGGTCTTGGCGATGGCGCGAACGTCGCCCCGCGTCTTGGCCTTGTGGCAGTCAACGCAGATCGGGACCCAGTTCCCCGGCTCGTGCCGGCCGCCGAGGGCCAGGGGAATTACGTGGTCGATGTGCCAAGCCCCTGTCAGGGCCGTTTCGCAGGCGCTACAGGCCCCTCCGAAGTCTTCGGCCACCTTCCTGCGCTGGGCGGGCGTAAAGCCCCTGCGCGGCGTTTTCTCGGGCCGGATTTGGCCGATGGCCTCGCGCAGCTTGGCGAGGGTGGCGCGTTTCTCGGCGGGGGTCATGCAGCCTCCCGACCGAAGAACCGGACCCCGCCGACCGGGGCGACGGAGGGCACGTCAATCCCCGCGTCGAGGTCGGCCAGGGCTTCCCGGCCTTCCCGCGTCATGACGATCAGGTGGGCGTCCGGGGAGACCCAGCGGATGAGGCCCGCGTCCATCATCGTCACCAACACGAAATGGGCTTTCTTGAAGGCCGTCGCGGTTTGGCGAGGGCCTGCAATCATCCGCTGGGCGGCGCTGTATCGGCTGACGCCGTGAAGGCTCAGATCCTTCAGCACGGCGTGGGCGCTTCCGTGTGGTGAGTAGGCCATCAGCCGGCTTTCTGAATCTGGATCAGAAGCGCGTCGTCGCTGGCCTCGGCCACGCGGAACCGGCCATTGGACCCGTCACGCTCAGGCCGCCATTCCCCGACGCCGCAGGCAAAGCCCGCCGTGTTGAACAGGTTCAGCACTTGCTCGGCGGACATGGCCAGCGGGTTGAACTCGACGATCAGGTCAACCGCCCAGGGCCAATACTGCGCTCGATAGCGAATGTCGGAAGTGCCCATGCCGACGCGGACCATGTCCTCGCGCATGGTGGGTGCGGGGCAATGCACTTGCACCAGCTCTTCAGTCGTGATGGCGGCAGAGAACGCGCCTTGGCGGATCGACTGCTGACCGGAGACGTGGAACGCCTGACGGGCGGCGACCTTGGTGATGCCCGCAAGGCTGGTGCAAGCGGTCACGGCGGCGGCCTTGAAGGCAACAGCCGGGAAGCCGTGCGAACCGTCCGCCATACGGTAGATGGACGCCTCAAAGTCGGCCTCGGGGTTCTTCGCGGCCTTGCCCTTCTGTGCGGATTTGGTCTGCTTCTCCAGCATCTCCCGTTTCGACTTCTCAGCGAAACGGTGGACGATCAGAGGGGTTTCCCCAATGAGCGTAATGTTGATCTTTTCCCGCGACATACGGGGAAGGTTGATGATGGTTTCGGTGGTCTTAGACATGATTGTCTCTCTGTGTGTGTTGATGTTTACGCTTACGCTACTGCACTAAAGTCCGGCGTTACTTCACGCCTGCCTTGCCGCGCCTAGCCCGGCCTCGCCGTGCCGAGCCCGGCCGTGCCTTGCCTGCCAAACCACGCCTTGCCTGACCACGCCCTGCCGAGCCGCGCCCTGCCTGCCACGCCCAGCCAGGACAGCCTGGCCATGCCTCGCCCCGCCACGCCACGCCAAGCCAGGCCACGCCTTGCCTGCCAGGCCGTAACCTGCCGCGCCGGCGCCCTGCCATGCCTTGCCGGGCCTGCCAAACCGCGCCCAGCCTTGCCATGCCCTGCCGTGCCTGCCTCATCAGGCCGCCGCCTGATCCAGAGCCGCCCAAACGGCGGCCAGTTCCTCCAGTTGGCCGTATTGCTTCCGCAGCCGGTCCAGTTCCCGGCGGGCCGAAGCCAAAACGTCCTCGCGCGTCACCGGATCGGCCAGAGCCGACTCCAGCGCCCGATAGCCTCGGCCTGTGTCCGTCGAGACGCTGACCCATGCGCGGACAGGCTCTTGAGGCTCAACGGGGCCGACCATCTGGACCCGAACGGAGGCGATCAGATTGCGGGCCTGATGCAGCCGCCATGCGCGGGCGGCTTCGGTGTCAGCCCATGTGAAATATCCGTGCAAGGGGCTTGCGGGGGATGCCGCCGCTCGCACCACGCTGTCCGGGGTCAAGACACCGCCGGCCTTTCGGGCCAGCCGTTCCAGCGCCACCACAACGGCGACGGGATCCGGGTTTTTGGGCCGCTTCAGCGTGTGCCCAGGTTCAAAGATTGTCGTCATCACGCGGCCTCCAGCTGGTCGGCAAACTCCACGCCCTGCCGCGCACCGAAGGCGGCGATCAGGTCGATGAGGTCGGCCATTTCGGACACGGACAGGTCGGAGGACGAGCGCCCCAACTGAACAAAGCCGGTGTTGTCCAGATTGGGGACGATGCGGAGTTCCTGCTTCAACGCGGACAGGAAGATCAGCTTCCAGTCGTCAGCCGAGAGGCGCTGGCCGTGCCACTCCACTTGCCGGGCGACCTCGGTCAGCATCGCCCACATCTTGGCGTTCTGGTCGCTGGACCGCTTGGCCTCTTGGAAGGTGATCCGGGTTCCCCAGGGGGCCGACCGGACCCACGCGGAGGCGCGGTCACGGTCGGACTGGCGGTGGAGGATGAGGACGGCGCGGCTCATGGCGCCACGCCTTCAGGCTCTTGAGACCGGAGCCGTTCCATTTCGGTCTTGAGGCCCAGCGCGTCGGTGGGTGACAGAGCCCAAAACTCCTGCAGCCCCGCGCGGTTCACGCTCTCGAACCATGCCTTCTGGCGAACATCGAGGGCGCGATAGGCTTCAATCGCGCGGTCGGCGACCTGGCCAACGGGAACCTGTACGAGAGGTTCAACGGGGTGGAACTGGAACGTGATGGTGCGACCACCGGCGCCGATCCGCTCCAGCCGATGCTGTGTGGCCTCAGCCTCCACAACCTCGCTGGGAAGAACCGCCTCGGCGAGCTGGGCGCGGTCAAGCTCCGACGCCTCGTAGAGGCCGGAAAGGTCTTCGGGAAACGCCCGGCGCAGCGCGACCGCCTCGGCGCATTTGGCCAGCATCAGGCGGGGCATCTTGGCCCATTGCGAC
>Ga0315903_10005785_pt1 | contig 16046 bp, 11 predicted proteins | sample LakEriMetagenome_7_FD_203524 | JGI IMG/M metagenome (GOLD analysis project Ga0315903, IMG submission 203524) | Freshwater fungal communities from buoy surface, Lake Erie, Ohio, United States - Buoy 2 MA119 | ecosystem: Environmental > Aquatic > Freshwater > Lake | place: USA: Lake Erie, Ohio...
CGGGGAAAATTATAACTTTCGACTCCGATGGCAACTAAATGTAGGAAGGCTAACTAGTAAGTTGAACCGCAGCAGCTACGCTACGCGGTTAACGGGTTTTCGTTTTGTCGGTTCCAACGAAAAGTTCTTTTGCTGCACTTTTAGGATTTTATCATATGATGTCAAGACCTTATTGAAGTGCTGTCAATAGAACTAATAATTCTATCGCAGGTACGGTATAACTACTTATATATGTTAATATAACTGCATAACCGTAATTTTTGTCAATAGCTTTTCGCTTTTAAATTTCTAAATTTGTTCACGGTAATTTTGTATCCCTTAACACATTGCTTGTATGCCTGAAATTACAAATTATTACAAGCCATCCGACTCACCTTTGCTCAATCAAGTCCGCCAAATATTACGACTCAAACACATGAGCCGTAGTACTGAAAAAAGCTATCTGTATTACATTTTAGACTATATTTATTTTCACAATAAGCGCCATCCGCAAGAAATGGGCGTTGATGAAATTCGCACTTATTTATCTCATCTTGCTACGCACAAAAATGTTGCTGCTTCCACTCAAAATATTGCCCTATCAGCACTGCTGTTTTTGTATCGTCAGGTCTTCAAGAGCGACTTGCCCGACATCGATAATATTGAGAGAGCGAGACGACCAAAAAGATTGCCAGTAGTCTTGAATCGTAATGAGATTCAGAAGATTTTGGCACTTGTGGATGGAGTAGAGGGACTGTTTTTACAATTGCTCTATGGAACGGGAATGCGACTAATGGAAGGACTGCGACTGCGGGTAAAAGATTTAGATTTTGAAAAGAAAGAGATTATCATTCGCGACGGCAAGGGCGAACAGGATCGGATGACGATGATGCCTGAGAAGTTAGTTGAGCCTTTGCGTCAGCAATTGGTTTATGCTCGCGCTTTGCACAATCTCGACCTATCGATGGGATTAGGCGAGGTCGAGTTGCCCTTTGCTTTGGCGAATAAATATAGCAACGCAGCAAGATCGTGGAAGTGGCAATATGTTTTTCCATCGCCGACTCGATCTGTCGATCCGCTTACAGGTAAAAAGGGAAGACACCATCTTTCAGAAGATCGGATTCAGCGTTCAATGAAACGGGCTTTGAGGCAAACACAGATCGATAAAAACGCCAGTCCACATACTTTGCGTCATAGTTTTGCTACACATTTATTGGAGAGCGGCTACGATATTCGCACAGTACAGGAATTGCTGGGTCATCGAGATGTGCAGACAACGATGGTTTATACCCATGTGCTGAATCGGGGAGGGAAAGGGGTGATTAGCCCACTCGATCGCGATTGACAAAAAAGAGGGGCGCAAAGCGCCCCTCTTTTTAAACCGTTGCGACTACAGGTACAGCATCCGTAGCTTCAGGACTATTCTGCTCCGAAGGTGGTACGACTTGCCAGAACTGCGGTAAATAGCTCGACCAATTATCGAGAATTTCCTTTGCTCGGCTACTGCCAGTATTCTCATAGCTAGATTGAATCAACTCTTTTAACTGGCTTTCACCTGCGGCAGTACAAACTCTCTGGACTTTGAGAACTTCTTGGCTGAGTCTTTCTTTAAACTTGCCATCTATATCGAGGAAGTAAGCAATACCGCCCGTCATCCCTGCGCCGACGTTGCGACCTGTGGTTCCAAGGACGACGATGACACCGCCAGTCATGTACTCGCAGCAATGATCGCCTGTGCCTTCCACGATAGCCTTCGCGCCAGAGTTACGGACTCCAAAACGTTCGCCAGCGCGTCCGTGAACGAAGAGATAGCCGCCCGTTGCGCCATATAGACAGGTATTACCAATAATTGCATTATCGGCGGGATTGAAGATGCAATCAGGCTTAGGTTTGATGCTGATTGTGCCGCCATTCATGCCCTTGCCGATGTAGTCATTAGCTTCACCGACTAGGGAGAGATTCAATCCATTGATATTGAATGCGCCGAAGCTTTGACCTGCTGCACCAACGAATTCGAGATTGAGATGACTGGCGAGTCCAGAATTGCCATATTGCTGTGCGATCGCTCCTGATACTCTCGCAGGAACTGAGCGATCGGTATTGATAATCGCATAGCTCTTGCTTAAATCAGTTTGATTAGCGATCGCCTGTTGTACTTCAAGATCAGCCAAAATCTCATCATCGAGAACAGCGCCGTTACTATGGGAAGTTGGTGAATGCTCTAACCAACTGCGATCGCTCTTGGTGTCAGGAAGTTTAATTAGGCAATCGAGGTTAACCTGATTGAGATCGAGCTTGGCAAGCTTGAGGTCTTGGCGTTGTGCTAACAAGTCAGAACGTCCGATGATGTCTTTGAGAGACTTGTAACCCAACTTGGCAAGGATTTGACGAACTTCTTCAGCAACAAAGTAGAGGAAGTTGACCACATGTTCTGGAGTGCCAGGGAAGCGCTTGCGGAACTGCTCTAGTTGAGATGTTACACCAACGGGACACTTGTTCGTATGGCAAACTCGCGCCATGATGCAACCTTCAGCAATCATCGCCGCTGTACCGAAGCCATATTCTTCTCCACCAAGGAGTGCTGCGATCGCAACGTCCCAGCCAGTTTTGAATCCGCCATCAACTCGTAATAATACGCGATCGCGCAATTTATTACCCATCAATACCGTATGCACTTCTGCTAAACCAAGTTCCCAAGGTGAGCCAGCGTGCTTAATCGAACTTAGGGGTGAAGCACCAGTACCGCCATCATAGCCAGAGATTTGGATGATGTCGGCGTTGGCTTTGGCAACACCCGCTGCGATCGTGCCAATGCCAATTTCCGATACTAGTTTTACAGATACCTTGGCGGTGGGATTGATTTGGTGTAAATCAAAGATTAGCTGCGCCAAGTCTTCAATGGAATAGATGTCATGGTGAGGCGGCGGTGAAATCAGCGAAACTCCAGCTTTAGAATTTCGCAGCATGGCGATGTAGCTGCTGACTTTTGGACCTGGCAACTGTCCACCTTCACCAGGCTTCGCTCCTTGAGCGACCTTGATTTCCAATTGATTGGAACTAACTAGATAGGAAGGAGTAACACCAAAACGTCCCGATGCGATTTGCTTAATTGCCGAGTTAGCTGTGTCGCCATTTTTTAAGCCCTTGAGATGAGGGAACGTGGCGGAAATTCCGTTCGCATCCACATCATTAATGGGTAAATAACGAATTGGATCTTCGCCACCTTCGCCACAATTTGATTTTCCGCCGACGCGATTCATCGCGATCGCAAGGACTTCATGAGCTTCTCGACTCAATGCGCCAAGGGACATTGCGCCAGTGCAGAAACGCTTGAGAATTTCCGAGACATCTTCTACTTCTTCTAGGGGAATGCTGGGTCGATCGCTCTTAAATTCGAGTAAATCACGCAAAGCAGTAGGAGTGCGATTTTGCAATTGAGTGCGATAGACTTCGTAATGGTCATAGCCATCACCTGCCACTGCTTTATGCAAAGCCTTAGCCATCTCAGGGCTGTTCATGTGGTATTCACCTGTGGGGCGATACTGCACAAAACCATAATTTTCCAACTTCTTGATTTGCAATTCAGGGAAGGCTTGAGAATGGAAACTGAGTAATTCTGAAGCAATATCAGCGAAGTTAACACCACCAACGCGGGAAACAGTTCCTTTAAAGCAATTGGTGATTACTTCAGTACCAATGCCGATCGCTTCAAAAATTTGAGCGCCGCTATAGCTAGACAGGAGCGAAATCCCCATCTTCGAGAGAATCTTTAACAAGCCGCCTTCAACTGCCTTACGATAGCTATCTTGAACTTGAGCTATCGTGAGAGACTTAATTTTGCCTTGCTGCATCTGCATTTGGGTCTTCGCTTTACCCCACCAATGGCGCGTAGTTTCAAAGGCTAGGTAAGGACAAATGGCACTGGCTCCATAGCCAATCAAGCAAGCAAAATGATGGGTACTCCAGCATTGCGCCGTTTCCACAACAATTGAAGCCTTCATGCGAATCCCCTCGGCACAGAGTCGGTGATGGACTGCGCCCACGGCTAACAAGGGTGGAATGTATGCATTGTCAGCATTGAGATAGCGATCACTTAAAATTAACAGCTTTGCGCCATTGCGAACTGCTGCTACAGCCACATCACTGAGCTTGGCGATCGCATCTTTTAGCCCGTCAGCTCCTGATGCGATCGGGAACAACATATCTAATTTTGTTGAAGCAAAACCTAAGGATTGGAGATCCTCAAGTTCTGCTTCATTGATTACGGGACTTTTAATCTTAATCTGATGGGCTGCTTCAGGAGTAGCGAGAAGCAAATTTGCTCTTTCTCCCAAAAACATCGATAAAGACATCACCGTTCCCTCACGCAGAGGATCGATCGGTGGATTTGTTACCTGTGCAAAGCGTTGCTTGAAGTAATCGTAAAGAAGATGTGGGCGCTGTGACAAAAAGGCAAGTGGCGCATCATCTCCCATACAAAATACTGGCTCCTTCGCATCTTGAGCCATTGCTTCGATTACCATTTCCACATCTTCGAGGGTGTAACCAAATGCGGTTTGATAGGTGAGAACTTTCTGTTCATCGAGTGTTGGCGCTTCCGCAAAAGGCTTGACCTCTAGATTCTTGCGGTATTGTTTAATCCATTCGCCATAAGGATGCGCTTTAGCCACTCGTTCCTTAATTTCCCAGTTGTGTAGAATTTCATGGGTCTGCAAATCAACAGCAATTGTTTGCCCAGGTCCAAGCCGACCTTTTTCGATAATCTCCGTTTCAGGAATATCGACGGTTCCCGCCTCAGAGCTAACGATAACCATGCCATCTTTGGTCACCATGTAACGAGCTGGACGCAATCCATTGCGATCGAGAGCAGCACCAACAATCTTGCCATCGCTGAAGGCTAGCAGAGCTGGTCCATCCCAAGCTTCTTGTATGCCACTGTAGTACTCATAGAAATCAACAATTGCTTGGCGATCGCTTAAATCTGGTTGGTTCTCATAGGCTTCTGGCACAAGAATCATCATTGCCTCAAGCGGACTATGGCCTGTCTCAATTAGCAATTCAAAAACATGATCGAGTGTTGCTGAATCGCTTTCATTAGGCTTGAGAATTGGTAATAAATCCTTTAGGCGATCGCCAGTCGCATCTACCCAATTTGGATGGGCGAGATCTCCCTGACGAGCTAGAAACCAATTGGTATTGCCTTGTAGAGTATTAATTTCGCCATTATGACCAAGGAATCGCATTGGCTGAGCAAGGGGCCATTTGGGTAAGGTATTGGTACTAAATCTTCGGTGATAGATAGCGTAAGGCGAGACATAATCAGGATTTTGGAGATCCTCATAAAAAGCATCCAATATCGCCGATCGCACCATCCCTTTATAAATTACAGTCGCGTTAGAAAGAGAGGGAACGTAAAAATCGCTGGGGAGATCGGGTGCAAGCTTTTTGACTTCGAGTTTAATCCGACGACGAGTTATGTAAATTGCCCTTTCGATTTGTTCAAGCTTTTGATGTTCTGCATCTGCTGCAAAAATTGCTTGCTCGATATGAGGTTGATTTTCTCTAGCCTGTACCCCTAATACTTGTGGTTGAACAGGTACAATTCGCCATTGCAGCAGGTTTAGTCCTTCTTCTTTGGCAATTTTTTCAGTAATTTCACGACATTTATCAGCGCGATCGCGATCTTGTGGAAAGAAAAACATCCCCAACGCCGAATGCTCAGGATCGATGGTCAAATCTGCAAATTCTTTTTGTAACAATGCCCAAGGAATTGCCGTCATCAAACCTGCACCGTCACCAGAATCTTGGTCAGCGCTACAGCCACCACGATGTTCCATACAAGTCAGAGCTTTCAGAGCGTTGCTAATAATTTTATGACTGGCACGACCTTCTTTGTCAGCAATAAAACCTACCCCACAGGCATCACGCTCTTCCACTAGCCAATATGGCCCTGGGATTAAATTAGTAGTTCCAGACTGATTAGACTGACTTGTATTCACGCGGCTCACTTCCATCGGATTAGTTCGTTGCTATCAAAAAATATATAACGCAAAGCAAAGCTTTCGACAAAAATTGCCTGATTTACTTGCTGATTGGGGCATTAATGATTATAAGCTACAAGGATTTTACTTGTGTTCTGATGACTACACTTTCATCGTGATGCCAAGCCAAAAAGTAGGGGCAATTCATGAATTGCCCCTACTTTTTGGCTTGGTGATCGGTATACTGTGATTGTTGCAAATGTCTTTAAAAATGGCTTACTGGTTACTCAAAAGTGAACCCCATGTTTATTCATACGCCGATCTAGAGCGCGATCGCCAAACAATTTGGGATGGCGTGAATAATAATTTGGCGCTCAAGCATATCCGTACGATGCAGCCTAAAGATTTAGCGCTGATATATCATACAGGTGATGAACGTCGTGCTATGGGTATCGCTGAAGTAATTACATTGCCTTATGTAGACCCAAAATTAGATGATCCTAAACGAGCTGTGGTCGATGTCAAAGCAGTTCGATCGCTACCTCAGCCCGTCACCCTTGCGCAAATCAAACAAGATCCTGATTTTGAGGGCTTTGACCTAATTCGCATTAGCCGCTTGTCAGTCGTTCCTGTATCTGAATCTCATTGGCAAAAAATCTTAAAGCTTGGCAATATCTAAAATTTACCCCACCCTAACCCTCCCCTTGCAAAGGGGAGGGAACTAGATTTCTCGTCTTCTCCCATTACATGAACTGGTCGATCTACTTGATGACATCTTGCAAAGGGGAGGGAACTAGATTTCTCGTCTTCCCCCTTTGCAAGGGGGAATTAAAGGGGGTAAGTCCGACTTATGTCTAGACGATGAGAGATTCTTTACGAGAAATCACCTAAATTAGGCACACCCTGTGGGTGTGCCTAATTTTTTAGATCGCTTTGCGCTATACGATATTGGCTAGCAGTTATTCGTTTTTTTAATATATGAACTATTTAGTTAGTGTTTGGAGCGATCGCATGAAGGCTGAAGAAGTTTATACGCGACTAGAATCAGCAAATTTTCCGATGCAAGCAATTTCAATTCTTGGCAAAGGCTATAAAAGTGCTGAAGAATTTGGCTTTATCGATCCACTTGTGCAAGGTCGCAAACAAGCTTTTACAATGTCATATTGGCTTGTACCCTTCGGATTCTTTGCTGGGATTGGTTTTAGCCTCGTCACTGATTTACATACTTTCTCTTGGGCTGGTGCGATCGGCAATCATGCGATCGGTGGTTTGTTAGGCGCATTTGGTGGCGCAATGGGAAGCATATTTGTGGGCGGTGGTGTCGGCGTGGCAACTAGCAGCGATTCAGTTCCTCTCCGCAATCGCCTAGATGAAGGTAAATATCTCATCGTTGTCCAAGGAACAGACAATCAGATAGTTCGCGCCAATCAAATTATGCGTCCCTTACGTCCTGAAAATATTCAGGGTTATATTGCCCCCTAAAAAACATTTTTTGTAGCACAGCTTCGCCGCGCCACAAAAAATGGGCTGGCTAAGTATCTTGGCGGAATAAAAACTAAAGCCCAAAAAGGCAAAGCGCCCGCGTAGCAGGCGCTTTGCCTTTTTGGGCTTTATAATAGAAACGTTGTCTTGAAAGTTAGAGTACAACCCCATGATTGCCACTACTGAGCGTCGCTACAGTCTCGATGCATATCGCGCGATCGCAGAAACAGCTAAGGAAAAATGTGAGTACCATGATGGAGAAATTATTACGATGACTAGCGGGACACTTAACCATAGTTTGGTTATGGGAAATGTTTTTTCCTTTCTCCACTTCATTTTGAGAGACACTCAATTCTCTGCGATCAATAGTGAACTGAGGCTATGGCTTCCCAAGTATAGTTGCGGGGTCTATGCTGATGCCATGATTTTTGACGGTAAACCACAGCTAAACGGCGATCGCAAAGATGAAGCGTTAAATCCTTTGTTGATCGTGGAAGTCCTTTCCCCATCAACGGAAGAATACGATCGCACGGACAAGTTTCGGATGTATCGTTCTATTCCTAGTTTTTGTGAATATCTATTAATTCGTCAAAACAAAGTTTTTGTAGAACGCTATAGCAAACAAGAGAATGTTTGGACATATAGCGATTTTGATGGTTTAGACCAGTCAATTTTGTTAGAGTCAGTAAATATTGAACTAGCGATCGCTGAAATTTATCGCGATATTGATTTTTAATTTAATAACTGGGGCTTCAAGCCAACATATTATTCTTTTTGATGCTTTTCATGATTTTCTAATGAGATTAGAATATTTTATAAGATATATTCTGAGATGTAATAAATCTTAGATAAAGGCAGTAAATAAGAGATTGATGTATTTAAATGTCTAAATTGCTTGTTTTAGCTGTATTTTCAAATTAGACATAAAGACTTATCAAAATATTTAGAGTATTAACTTTTTCTGTAGAATTAACTAGAAAGGCTACAGCTTTAGAAGTTTTTTTAATGATCACGATGATTGCACCAGCAATCGTCATTACCAGTTAAAAGTTTTTGAGCATATCTTGAATATAAAATTTTTGAGGAAAGTAAAGCATGAGTACCAGTAACGAAAGCACCAAGCCAGAAAGCGCCAAGCCAGAAGAAAAATCCTCTCGCCCCACTAAAGCCAAATCTGACAGCGAAACGACTGCAAAAACAGGTACAGTGGATATCTCAGCTTTGGCGGTGAAGGAAGAATCTAAACCCGTCGCAGCATCAATCGAACAAAAAGGTTCATTAATTGTGACTGAAACCATTAAGCATTATGGCGATCGCCCCATTGTTGATGGCGGCTTTCGTGCAGTTGAATATTTCAACAGTTCAGGCGAGCGTCCAATCGAGGCTAGCAAGTTAGCAATTAGCAGCACCTACACCACCATGGGTGGCGAACGTCCGATTGTGAACAGTGGTGTGCATGTTACTAGCACGTTTTTCTCTTCGGGTGAGCGCCCTGTCGTTGAGGATGGCTTTGTAATTGTCGATAAGTTTTATATCGCAGGAGAACGTCCTGTCGGTTCCGCAGGATTGGTGATTAACGAAACTTATTCCCAAATGGGTGAGACCAGACCTGTTGCCTCTAATGCGATCGACAATGCAGGACTGATGGGTTACATCGACTAATTAGTTGCGCTTTTAAAAAGCAGTACCCATAGGGTGCTGCTTTTTAAAGTCTTTGGGCGAGTTAAAGGTGTAAATTCAAAGTGGTGCGATTTTTGCGATTTTTAAGATTCTGATGGATACAAAACTAACTGCGTTAAAAGATAAGTTGTTTTCGGGTAAAGAGGCAAACCAATTACCTGCGATCGCTGAATTAGCCACTTTGGGAGAAGAGGGCTTACAAGTATTTGATGAATTTATTCAAGCCCGTAAAGCCGCTAATACAGATGTGACAATGATCGATGGCAAAATTCATCAAACTTTATTGCAAAGCGTTCTGCCTAGAGCGATTGAAATAGCTCAAATCCATTACCCTAACGGGGTCGTTACCTTAAAATCAGAAAAGGCGATCGACTATCAACCAATTCAAATTTTGCTAGCAAAACAAGACTTTGAAGAAGCGGATCGTGTTACTAGCAAAAAACTATGCGAGGCGGCTGGTGCAGCGGCTTTAGCGCGAGGTTGGCTATATTTTACCGATGCAAAGTCAATTCCCATTAGTGATTTACAGACGATTAATCAACTTTGGCTAGTTTATTCCGAAGGTAAGTTTGGCTTTTCGGTACAGCGAAAAATTTGGCTCAGTCTTGGTAAGGGTTGGGAAAAGTTTTGGTTAAAGATCGGCTGGAAAAAAGGTGGCTCTTTTACCCGCTATCCCAATGAATTTATTTGGAGTCTCGATGCTCCGAGAGGACATTTGCCGCTATCTAACCAATTGCGCGGTAATAAAACGATGCAGGCGATTTTTTCACATCCTGCTTGGTAACATAAGAAAAGCACGCAGCTTGTGCTTTTCTTATGTAGATTTAGACCCTAAAGCTCTTAAAGTTCCTGTCTCTGCTTCGGTTAAATTTTTGACATCGTTGATGATCATGCCTTCATAAGGACGAATCGATCTCAAAGCTTGCCAACAGTTTCCTGTGGTGACATCCCAACACCTGATTGTTTCATCCCAACTGCCACTAATCAGCGTTCTGGCATCTTGACTTATCACCAATGATGCGACCCAGTGACTATGCCCTTGTAATGTCTCAAGGCATTTTCCTGTGGATACATCCCAAATTTTGATGGTACGATCGCTGCTGCCACTAATCATGCGATCGCCATTGGGAGTAAAGACGAGCGAGACTACGGGGTAGGAATGCCCAGAAAATAGCCGTAAACATTCTCCTGTCTCTATATCCCATAGTTTGATCGAGTGATCATCGCCGCCCGTCGCTAGATACTGTGAATTGGGGCTGATCTCCATCGCCCAAATACGGTTGCTAGAGTCCGCTTCCCAAGTGTATAGACATTCGCCAGTTTCTAACTCCCAATGTTTCACGATCTGATCATAGCCGCTACTAAACAGCGTCTTGCCATCGTGACTAAACCTAACCGATAGAACAGAACTAGGATGACCTTGCAAGGTTTGTAAGCATTCACCAGATTCTAGATCCCAAAGCTTAACGGTGTGATCATAGCTTCCACTCGCCAAGAATTTGCTATCGGGACTAATGGCAATTTCCCAAAGCCAACTGCGATGCCCCTGAAGAGTTTTTAGGAGTTTGCCTGTGTTAACATCCCAAAGTTTAATCGTGCGATCAGCGCTACCACTGGCGAGAATCTGTCCATCAGGGCTGAAGGTAGTAGAGAGAATGCGATCGCTATGTCCTCGGAGTACTTGAAAAGGCTGAAGGTCAGGCTCTAAAGTTTGAGGTGTATTGATATCGACATTCCAGAGTTTAATCGTCTGGTCTTCATGTCCACTGGCAAGTAAGTTTTGCTGATTGCTACAGGCGATCGCATAGATCGCATTGCTATTTCCTTGCAGAGTTTTGATACATTTCCCCCTCCGAAGTTCCCATATTTTAATCCCGTGATCATCACCACCACTAACTACTAAATTTTGTTGTGGATGGAAAGCAACTGACCACACGCGATTGGTGTGCTTATGCAAAGTGTCCAGACATTTTCCTGTGGCAACATCCCAAATCTTGACGGATTGATCATAGCTACCCGTTACTAAGTGATCGCCTTGCGGACTAAAGCCTAAGCAAGTCACAACCGCATTATGCCCTAGTAAAGTTTTTAGGCATTCGCCAGTTTGCGAATTCCAGATTTTCACGGTGCTATCAAAGCTTCCACTCGCTAATGTTTTTCCATTGGGACTAAAGGCGATCGCTTTAACCCAATATTGATGACCTTGCAGAGTTTGCACACAGGAACCCGTTTCAAGATTCCATAACTTGATCGTGTTATCTTCTGCTGCCGATGCTAAAAGTTGACCTTTAGGATGGAAATCAACCGACCAGACACAAGCACTATGTCCTTCTAAAGTTTGAATAGATTCGCCTGTGACTGAATTCCAAATTTTAACGGTGCGATCAGTACTACTACTGGCGATTAATTGATCATCGGGACTAAAGGCGATCGCGGTGACAATATTGCTATGTCCATGTAAGGTTTTGAAGCATTCTCCATTACTTGTATTCCAGAGCTTGATTGTATGATCCTGACCACAACTAGCGAGGATTGGACGTTTTGGACTGAAAGCGACATGCCAAACCCAACTATTATGCCCCTTGCAATTAAAGAGTTGTTTCCCATTGCTGACATCCCAAATTTGAATTTCACCATTGGTATCACTGCTGGCAAGGGAAAGCCCATCACTACTAAAAGCAGTGCTGGTAATGCCACCAAAGGTTGCTGCAAAAGTACAATCACGAAAAGAGGCTCTAGTAAAGTTGACCCGATGTAAGTTCAGCGATCGCAAGTCACAGTCACGAATCGTCAGCTCCGAAAAGTCATAGCCCGTTAAATCAGTTCCCAAATGAGCCAGTAAATGAATGAGGTTAGCACCTCCGTAATTATCCGCAAACTGTAGGGGCAATTCATGAATTGCCCCTACAGTTTGTTCTTTTTCATAAGTCCTAAGTTCAGTTTCCAGTTTGACAATCAATCCACCGAATTTATGTTTAAGTTTATCTGTAGAACCAAGAATAGTTTGCAATTGCTGAAGGATAGGCTGCACAATCAATTGAATTTGACCATCGCGAATGTAATCCTTAGCTTGGGCTTGGACTAGAGCCTGTGTCAGCAAATATTGTGGTAATTCAGTAATTATTTCTTGACAGATCAGTTCAATTAAACATTCCGTTACATATTCCATCACTATAGGTTGCTGCGTAAATCCATGGCGATCATGTTCAATTAAGTTCTGTCCTAGCAAAGATGCTAAAACTTCCATTAATTTCGCTTTAGACATAGATGGCACAAAAACGCTATGCAATTCAGTTAGGGAAATGCTCTCGCGATTAATAGCCAACCAGTACATTACTTGATTTTGCGAGTCTGATAGTCTTTGGAATTGTTGGGATAAAAGATTGCTAATCCCATTAAACAGAGTTATGCCACTGGCTAAAAACTGATTAACATTACCTTTGTGTAAGTCACGAATGGCAGTAGCGGCAATTTTTAACGCTAATGGATTGCCACTGTAACAATTAACTAGTTGACTAGCTTCTGCATTAGAAACTGATAAACCTTTGAGCGTTAGTATTGTTTGCCCTGCGGTAATTTCTAACCCAGACAGAGCAAGAGTTCGTACTAATAAGCCATCACCTTCAAGAGCAGCAACTTCCGCAGGTTTTTCGCGACTGGTAATCAGCACACAGCTTTGATGACCAGTTTCTCCCAATCTCCACAACAGTTCACCGTAGGATTCGTAACCATCAAGATAAGTGCCTGCTTTTTTGCTATGCTGCAACAACGTATCGAAGTTATCCAAAATCAGCAAACATCGAGACTTACGGAAGTATTCGATTAAAGAAGTAATTTGCTCATGGGAGTTGGCAGGTAAAGTCGTAACTTGTTGGTGCGACAAGATTTTGATGCAGTCCGTTATCTTGTCACTAAAAGCAGGTGCATGGCGTAGCGATCGCCAGATCACATATTCAAATTCTCCCTGTAATTGTTCGGCAATCTTCACCGAGAGCGACGTTTTCCCCATGCCTCCCATTCCGAGTAATGTGACGACGCGACAGCGATCGCCTAAAATCCATTCACTAAGAGTTTCCAATTCCTGAACTCGTCCACAGAATTTAGAAACATCAATCGCTTCACCCATGTGAATCTGACTCGTTGCAGAGTTCGCCGACTGCTGCTGGGCATATCTCTCCAATACTCCCCGCAGATTGTTTTTAGTGACTTTTTCGTTTAAAGCTTGAGACAGCGATCGCCACAACTCTGAGCCAACATCTTTAATATAGCCAAGATCGTAACCCTCTTCTATACCAATATCTGAGTATTTTTTTCCGTCCCAAGATTGGCTCAATACAAGTTCTTGGACTTTCTTTAAGCGTCCATAGCCCAGTAATCGCGTGACTAACGCGATCGCCTCTTCTTCTGACATATTCCACCTCAAACTAACTGACGTTTCTACAGTATCGATATTACAGGCTCTATATTTTAAAAAAGTTCATATAAATACACTAAAAAGATCCGACCTTTTCCGACCTTTTCTGACCTTCACATAAAGTGAAAGGGAGTCTCTTTGCGACTCCCTTTCACTTTATGTTTTTTGGATTATGGCGACAGCTATCAAAGCGAAATCGTACTAGCTTGAAAAATTTGGATTGCGGTAAGGTTTAATTCGGGAAAGGTTTGAGAAATCAGGCGATCGCTATTTTGAAATTTACTAACTTGATATTCTCCATCCACCAAATTACAAACTGAGATCGTCGGTTGTTTAGGATTACCAATAAAATTACGCCCACCCAATGCTGCATAGTCAACAATCCAATATTCAGCAATCCCCATCTCTTCATAATCAGCATATTTCAAATAATAATCATCACGCCAATTTGTTGAGACAATTTCAATAGCTAAAGCGATCGATGCACCTTGACTAAGAATCGCTTCTTTTTTCCATCGCTTTTCATTAGCTAGGTTATCGCGATTCATCACTAATATATCTGGGAAATAACCAGAATCTTTGCTTTCGGGTCTGACTATAACTTGATTAGGAATACCGTATGGTAGTCCCAAGCGTTTGATTTCAAAGGGGATCTCTACACCCAAAAAGCTTTTAACTTCTTCGTGATCTCCGACTGGTTGAGCCATTTCGATAATATTTCCATTGTGTAGTTCGTAACGCACGCCAGAATTTTCGGGGAGAAATTCCACAAATTCATCAAAGGTCGTAACTTTCGGTAAGGTTTGGATCATCATGGCTGTTGGGTGGCACTTATGACAAAAAATATGGTTTCTATATTATCTCTAATTTATTGGGCTTAGTTTTTGTTGGTTGCGATCGCCTCATCTTCTTTCATTTTTCGCCTTAAACCTTGACTGATAGTTATACTATCGCTAGAAAATCTTCATTTGTCAAAAAAGTTTACATAAATACGCCTAAAACATCCGACCTTTATCCGACCTTTTCTGACCTTCAACTCCTGTATTACTGGCTAAACTAAGCAGGTAGTGTTCTATAAGAATTCAACAAGTAAAGTAATCAAATATGTTAATAATTAACAGGGAGCCTATTCTTCCCAGCATAAAAGCAGGTCCTCCAAGAAGAGTTTACGGGAAAACCTCAAGTGGTGAGATAATTCTTCCATTAGATTTTGTTCTATATGAATTAGATCCTACGACAAGTGTCCAAAATCTTAGAGGTATTCCTGAAACTGCTACTGCGATAAGTGCTGCTGTGAAGAACTCTTTAGGAGAAAGCTTGGGGAAAATCAAGACTTACACCAGCCCCAGCATAATAGGCTCTGTTGACCCTGTGGTATTAATTGATCCTAATGGTAGTGGTATTGATATGGCAAAGATTCCTGACGGACATGCTTCTATACCTAGCGTGTTGAATGATAAAGATGAAGTTCTAATTGAAGACATTAAATCTGACTTAAATTTATCAAGAAGATCAATTACAGGGCAACTGAATATAAATGGGGCTGCTATACAATCTGCAATATTTTTGACTGCCTCCTTAAATGTAAATGCTTATTCCGTTACTTTTTTTAGCCCTTTACAAGAAGATTCACGCGGAACAAGGGTAATTTTAAAGTCTACAGGGAAACTTTTAGGGATGCTACTCTTCACTTCTAATCTTGCAGGTAAGTGTAATGCATTGGTTTATCCCGCGCACTTTATTCCGTAGTGAAATAGTTAGATATAACTTAAACCTAAAATACCCGACATTTAGCAACCATTAACATTAATCTAGAAATAAAAGTATGCCCCACTATACATTTGCAAAGAAATTATCTTTTCTTTCAGGCTTCTTGTTAATGCTGACATTCAATCATTCAGCTTTAGCCCAACAGAATCCTGAAACGAGTATCCCTAGAGCTATCCGTTTGTCTTTAATAAACGGCATAATTGATCTTGCTAAAAGTCCACAGCAAGCAAAAGCTAAAGTTGAGATTTTTTGGGATGTCCTGCCTGAGGGAGAAACACTTCCAAAACAGAGTCTCAATGAGTTTGTAAAACCAATTACCATCAGAATTCCCAATCGTGACTTGGGAGATCCAAAGATTTGGACTAACAATTTGAGTCCTGAAGAAAAAAATATTTTATTGAAAGCATTGTATCCAAACGATGATAATTCTAGAATATCTGACCTAAGTCAGTTTCGTAACGACACATCAAGCAAAAATTTCGAGAAATACTGGCTTGCAGAAGATCCAGACGAAAACCTGACTAATGGTAAAGATGTAGACGCATCAAACTACTTTAGTTTGTTCAGGGATCACAAGATATTAACAAACGTACTAAAGAGTCAAGGAATTGAGTATTTTCTGACTATTAAACAAGGGAAAGAAGTTATTCAAGAAGGATTTCCAAAAGTATCTGATCAAAATATTATTTGGGAAATTAGTATCTATGAATTTCCAGTCGGATCAACACCTTCTCCTTCAG
>Ga0315903_10005793_pt1 | contig 16032 bp, 8 predicted proteins | sample LakEriMetagenome_7_FD_203524 | JGI IMG/M metagenome (GOLD analysis project Ga0315903, IMG submission 203524) | Freshwater fungal communities from buoy surface, Lake Erie, Ohio, United States - Buoy 2 MA119 | ecosystem: Environmental > Aquatic > Freshwater > Lake | place: USA: Lake Erie, Ohio...
TGGTGGGTATGTCGCTCTATGCCGACGGAGGTGTATTGGCCACAAAGCCATACGCCAGCGGTGGAGCGTACATCGACCGCATGAGTAATCACTGCAAAGGATGCGCCTACGATCGCAAGAAGCGCGTTGGAGACGGTGCGTGTCCATTTACAAATTTGTATTGGGACTTTATGTTGCGACACCAAGAGACGTTTGTGAAGAATCCACGCGTGGCTAGACAAGTGCGCGCGGGGCAACAGTTGTCAGATGTTGATGATGTACGGGCTACCGCTCAAGCGATACTTCAACGATTGGAAGATGGTGCGCTCTAACGCGTTACTGGTAGGCGGTTAAGTCTCTTGTCGGTAACGACACCAAAATCGAGAGTGAAGTCAGTCTTACCCGCAACGAGAAGTGCCGAAGTTGCAAATCTCGACGATGAATTCTTTGACCGGTGAGGTCGGTTTGCAACAGTTGGAACCCAACCAGATGGATACTTGATTCGAACCCGATACTTGCCCGGCTGTAATCCATCGAACTTGTACGTGCCATTTTTCGCTGTCTTTATTGGCTTCACCAATGCACCAGTGATATCTACCACTGGCGTCCCATCCATATTCTCGACGGAAACTACAGCTCCGGGTAAGCCCCAGTCGGCTGGACCTTGTAGTCCATCTCCGTTTTTGTCGCGCCACACCTTGTCACCGATAGTCACGTTCGGAATGGCAGCGAGGGCTGCCGCACGAGACTTGTAAACAAAACCAAAGTCAAGCGTTGGATCACGATCACCGTTTATAGAGAGAACACGCGATGTTGCCGAATTTCTTGAAGAGTCTGTCGCGGTGGTGCCAGATCCCGACTTCGTTGATGTGTACGCATCTGGCGGTGTCACCGTTACCTTGTACTGACCAAACGGAAGATTGTCGAACGAATAACGTCCAGTTGCATCAGTCTTGGTCGTTGTTACCGGTTGCCCAGCAGTATTCGTTACCGCAGAACCATCGGCTTTCGTGATGCTCAAGGTAACTCCCTCTAGCGGAACATCTGTCGCATCCTGAATTCCATCGCCGTTCATGTCAAGCCACACATAATCGCCAATAGATACCTCGCCCCAAAATCCGAAATCTAATGTTGGATCTCGTTGTCCATTTGTATTCAACTGAACCGATACTGCTGAACCAGTTGATGAATCGTTGGCGCTTGTTCCCACGCCCGCCACTGTTGGCACGTAGCCAGACGGTGGCGTTACGGTCACCTTGTATTGACCAAACGGAAGATTGTCAAAGGTGTACCAACCTGCAGCATTGGTTGTGGTGGTCGTCACCAAATTTCCTGTTATGTCGTAGGCAGAAGTTCCGTCGGCCTTTGTCAATGTCAATGTGACACCCTGCAAGGGAATGTCGGTTGAGTCCTGAAGTCCGTCATGATTGACGTCGTACCAGACATAGTCGCCCACCGAGACCTTTGGGACAACGCCAAAATCGAGAGAGTTATCTGACTGCGATGCACCAGTAAACGCAACGCTTGTTGCTTCGTTAGCCGACGAATCGGTACTAGACGTACCCTGTCCAACAAGTGTTGGTCCATATCCATTTGGATAGGTGATCTTTACTTTGTATTGCGCCACCGGCAAGTTGGTGAACGAATAAGCACCGTTTGATGTGGTTGTTACAGGGGCCACTATCTGGCCTAAAGAATTTTGAACCGGATTACCGTTCATGTCTGTCAGTGTGAGTACGGCGCCAGCAATCCCTGTTTCACCTTGATCCTGAATGCCGTTCGCATTTGCGTCAAGGAAGACCAAGTCCCCCACTGAAACGACTCCGGTTATTCCCACATCGTACGTGTGGTTATTGTGCCCAGGAGGCGGCGCCGTAACAGGGACGCGCCAGTCGGTCGCTGTCGTTGCAGAAGCATTTGAGTCAATTGACATATCTAACGACGATGCAGCCGAAGTGGCGTTTGCTGTTGTGAGTTGATAACCCCCTAGCGGCCCATTCGATAAAAAGTCGGCGCTGTTCGCAATACGCAAATAATGCGCTTCGTTGGGAAGTAGACCGCCTCCAGTGGAATCCCCGTTGCCTTGCCAACGTTCAGTGAGATTGGAAGAGAAGTAATAGTTTCCATTTACATCGGTAACTGCAGTACCCCAGATGTAGTCATCAGCTACGCGCTTTAACTGAACAGTTACTCCAGCAACACCTGGTTCTCCTGGATCTTGAATGCCGTTTGCATTGATGTCATTCCAAATTCGGTTCCCAATTTGAACAGGAGCGTTATTGCATAACACCTCAAGGTCGCCGATGCTGCCACTTTTTGAGAACGAAACGTCACTCCCTGTCAGACCTTCCGCTTGCGCGATCGCGTCACTCGATAGCACGATTCCATATGGCCAACCGCCGACGCTGCCGGTTGATTGAGACATAAAGCGAATTCCGCCTTCATTAATCCAGTCAACTGGGTCCATCATTGATACCGCTACTTCATTTGAACCGTTCTGAATAGCGATACCGCCTTGACTTTGCTCAAGGTGCGTGCTGTCGTTGTAGTTGTCATCAAAGAACTCACGATTGGGAGCGGTGGCATTCTGCATTGCGTACGATCGCGACGGGGCCGTATGCGTCTCTGTATCACTCGTGCAGGAACCATCAGATTCCTGCACAAAAGTTTGACCTTGCTTGCACATCAACAAGGTGTCGCCATGAACAAAAGCCGTATAGAGATTTAGGTCAGTCTTATTTGTATCGGGGGCCAGATTGCGCCAGCCCATTTGAATTGAGAAACGGTCGAGAACACCAATGACCATTGATCCGTCATTCATAAAGTCGATGTCAGACAGAATCGGCTGCGGATACACCACATTGTTTCTGTTATTCAGGGTCTTAACCGTCGGCCAATCATCTGTCCAGGCCTTCCATTTAGACAATGGAATCTGACCAGCCTGACAATTATTTGCGTTACACGCCCGTACGTAGCTCAAATCGACGGTTGCTGCAGTTGACCATGTTGCCGTTGATTGGCCAGTAATCACCATTTTTTGAACGGTTGCGTTTTCCGGCGCGGCCGTGGACGAAGGGGTAACGCCTTCGTTTGCGCAAACTGAACCAACAAACACAGTGTCACCATCAACTGGGTCAAGACCCCATGGCCGAACGACCGATCCAGAAGCCACGCATGTGCTGTTCACAGCCCATGAACCAGCCGCAGTCAATGTGGGAGTCGTCGCAGTGCCGCTGATTCCGAATCGGTACACCTTCTTGTCGTGCAAATTAGTGACGAAGAGGTATTGACCATCGGGAGATACGTCGAGATCTCCAAATCCGGCTTTCCCTACAAGTGGATACGCAGGAAGGTCATAGGCCTGATGCGAACTACTCTGCAGGTCGCGTGCAGTTGTCTGGTTTGAACCAAAACTGGTGTCGTCACCGCAATTCAGTCCAAAATCTGCTTTCAAGTCGAAGGACAATGCAAGCGTCCCCGTACTGGGATTTGTTGCGTAAATTCCGCACAGCTTCTTTGGCCCCATTGGCGAATAGCGTCGAACAACTGCCGACGTCCATAACAAACCACGAGCGCCGTCGTATCCAAGACCCCACACAGAGCCCGTTTGATTTGCGTTAACAACCTTGTCGCGACGGATGCGTGAGTTCCAACTAGTCATGTAGACCGTGGACATGCTCTGAGCATTTGACGGTTGAAAACAAGTTGCTCCCAGTTCGTTTCCTTGAACGCCAGCCGCAAAAAGATTTGCGCAGTACTGCGCTGGATTAGCAACTCCGTAGGACACATTGGTTGCACCTACCGAAACAAATTGAATGCTCGTCTTATTGTCAGTGCCAACAAAAGACGATTGAAAGCCACTTGGTGTATCAAATTCAATTCGGACATTGGAGGTGGAAGCATTCGACACATTCAGTGTGTACGTTCCGTTTGCGGTTGTTTGTGTGCTTCCTACAACAACTCCGGTTGAATCGAAGGCGCGAACTGTCACGTTCTGAATTCCAACATCGGAACCGTTGAATGTTCCGTCGACCAACTTGTCGTCAAACACGCGTCCGGAAACTGTTCCTGCCGCCGCGCTTACTGAATTAAGAGAGCCCGAAAAAGCAGCGACTGACGACATCAGAAGAAAGAAGGTCAATACAAGATGCTTCCAACTGCGGAAAAAATTTACGCATTTCGCTCTCACACTTTACGATACCGCGGTCAGCAGAAATGCTAAAGAGGAAACATCGCTAACAACGATCTCTCAACTTCAACTTGAGACTCAGCAAAGTTCGAATTCGGAATTAGTAAAAAACTTCCGAGCCCAACGAACTGATTGAAATTCTTAACCCTCGCTATTTTCTTTCTATGCAGTTTCTGAGTACGACATTTCTTCCTGTACTCACCAACTGTCGGCGTATGCGCCTCGTGACAAGTTGGGTTCTAGCCATAGTGCTGATGGTCCCACTACAGCAACACATAGTTCACGCATATCAAGCAGGTGGAACGGTTTCAATGGCGGTGCAAACCGGTTACTCCGGTCTAACAACCACCATCTCTGTCAGTAATTCGAGTGCCGTCACAATCGAACCCGGATCTTTTATGAACAGTGGTCGAGATGGGTCCGTAGACGGTAGTACATACACACCAAATGTCACTGGAGTTCAAGGTCTTCAATGGGTGACGTATGGATCTGGTTGTCCCATGCCCGCGGCAGGCGCCACAACAAATAGTTGTTCAAAAGGAACTGTCACCTTTACGTTTTCGCGGCCAGTTGCAAATCCCGCATTTCATATCCACGACTTTGGTGGACGAATGGAAGCTAACTGCAAACTCGCAATTCAGGGGACCATGGCACTTGCCAGTTCGTCGCCTGCCGGTGCGACTTTTACAAAATTGTCTGGCGGCATCACTGTGTCAGGAACCTCCATTACAGGACGTGCTGCAACTGCACCGATGACAGAGTCCAGCCATTCAAGTGGCACCGTGCGAGTAAACGGAACTGTCCAAACATTGACGTTTAATTACTCCGTCATTCTCACGCGACAAGGATCCACATGTTCATATGACAACGACACAATGTTGATGTCTGCGGGCGAACGGCTCAATGCAACATTCTCGTACGGAGAAGACTTGGGAGATGGTCCATCTTCTCTGGAATCATCCAGTGCTGCCAGCCATGTCATTGGCGACTTAAAAATGGGTTCTGCATCGCTCTCGGCAGAGGCTGCTACCACATTGAATTCTTCGTCAGCACCCATCACCGCATCTCCACTTGCATCAGCAAATGCAACAGGTGACAACGATGACGCAATTACTGGATCCCCAGTTGACGCGAGTATTGGTCAGGATTACTCGCTCACAGTTCCAATTTCAGGTGCGAGTCAATCTGGACAAGTCTGCGGGTATATCGACTTGAACAACAGTGGCACCTACACAACTAGCAATCCGAACGAACGAGCGTGCACGAATTTTGCAGCCAATGCCACCTCTGCTGTGATTGCGTGGACATCAGCACAGTGGCCTGCCGGAGCAACTCCCGCAACGGTAGGGCTACGGCTTCGTGCCTCTTACGGAACTGGAGCCTCTAGCCCTACTGGTCCAGTCGATTCAGGCGAGGTGGAGGACTATCGAATTGCGTTGGTCTCTCCCGTTCCCCCGGCCGCAACACCGCTCCAATCGACCGGAACTCAGGACAGCAACCAAACTTTTACTCCCGCCACTTCACAAGGACAGTTTGTTGCTGGCCTCACGTGCATCGTGTCTGGCGCCACGTGCGTCTCCAGTTTGGTTGTACCGAACGAAGGTACGTACACAGTTAACGCCAACGGATCCATCACATTTGATCCACTGTCTTCCTTTACGGGGAACGCAGCCCCCATCTCATATCGAATTGAGGACTCTCAAGGCCGACAGTCAACATCAACTGCGTCGGCCACAGTTGTTGCGCGTCCAACTGCGTTGGATGACTCATCAAGCACTACCTATAACACTGCAAAAACAGTTGCGGTTCTCGGCAATGACTCATCAGCGGCAGGAACAACTCTCGACGCAACTTCGGTGAAACTTTGTGATGTTGGTCAAACTGTGCCGAACTGCACCGCATCAAGCGTGACTGTTCCAAACAAGGGAACTTTCACCCGCAATTCTTTAACAGGCGAAATCACCTTTACTCCACTCTCTACGTTTACGGGATCGGCTTCAATTGACTATCAAGTTGCCGACTCACTTGGCGGAATAGATGGAGCTCAGCTCTCGATGGCGGTGGCTCCACCAGATGCACCGTCTGCTTCACCAACTCAATCATCCGGAAAACTAGATACCAATCAAACAATTGCGTTAAGCGCAGCAGCAGGTGCTGGAACCTCTCTTGACCCGTTACAGACGTGCATAGTCTCAGGCTCTTCATGTGTGCGCAGTCTGGTTGTGGCGAATGAAGGTACGTACACAGTTAACGCAAATGGCACCGTTACTTTTGACCCCCTGCCAACGTTTACCGGCAACGCCACGCCCCAGCAATACCGCGTCTTTGACGCGGTTGGTCAGCAAGCACAATCAACTCTCTCTCTCACTGTCGCTGGTGTGCCACAAACACAGAGTGATTCTTCCAGTGGAGCATTCGACACAAACCAAACCATTTCAGTACTTGGCAACGACTCGGCTGGAAGTGGCACAACGCTCACTGCATCAACAGTTCGCATCTGCACCGCAGTAACAGCGAATGCTTCATGCACGCTTACGTCCTTGGTCGTTGCGAATGAAGGGACATACACAGTCAATCCCAACGGCACCGTCACTTTCGATCCTCTGCCAACATTTATTGGAAACGCCACCGATGTTAAGTATGTGGTTTCAGATGGATTCGGGCAGACCAACTCAGCGCTCATTGATGCGACGGTTAGCGCGCCAAATGCGGTTGTACCTGCCGTTGACACTTCCAGCGGTATTGCCGGCCAGAACCAAACCGTAAACCCCTTACAAAACGACAGTGCACCAAGCGGTGTCACCAAGAATGCGGCAAGCGTCCGCCTATGTGGCAGCGCACAAACCAGCCCTAACTGCACGGCAACGTCTGTGACCGTGCCAAACGAGGGAACCTACACAGTCAATACAACAACTGGCGAAATTACATTTGCGCCAACTGCGGGTTTTTCGGGACCAGGAGTTGGCGTTACATACGTAGCGACGGATTCTCTCGCGCGCACATTCTCATCCACGTACTCACCGTCTGTTGTTCCGCCTCCAACGCTTACTTCCGACGTGTCGACGGGTGCGTATGACGTCACGCAAACTATTTCAGTTCTTTCAAATGATGCAGCAGCTTCGGGCACCACATTAAACGCGTCAAGTGTTCGCATTTGTACTACCTCTACAAGCAATGCGGCGTGCACTCTCACCACTCTCACTGTCCCTAACGAAGGGACATACACGGTCAATCCCAACGGCACCATCACTTTCGATCCTCTGCCTTCGTTTGCAGGCACTGCCACACAAATCAAGTACGTCGCTTCCGACGCTCTCGGGCAGACAGCAAGTTCCACCATAAGCACGCAAGTTGCTACTCCGCCCGCGCCAATTGCTTTGCCAGAATCAAAAACACTTCTTGCCGGTCAGACGGCGCTCTTTAGTTCTGTGGTTACCCCAACTGGACTTGTCAGTGGCAACTTAGTCGTAGCAGGAAACGTCTCAAACGGTCCATGTTTGATTGACCCATCTGATTCTCAATGCAAATCCACATTTACAATCGCAAACCAAGGAACCTGGACTATTGACCAAACAACAGGAATTGTTTCTTTTGCGGCCAATCCCAACGTAACTCCAGGTTCACTGACAAGTGTCGCGTACCGCGTGACAGACCTACTCGGACGAACCGCAACGGCCTCACTCACACCCGTTATTCCTGCCACCCCAACGGCGACGCCGGACCAAATCACAACGGCATGGAACACAAGCGCTACGTCTCAAGTCATCAACAACGATGCCGCCGGAACTGGAACTACTTTGTCTGCAGCATCAGTGGCACTATGTGGCCGTTCTCCCCAGCAAGTTGCGCCGTCATGTACGCAATCGTCTGTGACTATCCCTAATGAGGGCACTTTCAGACTCGGATCGAACGGTTCGGTTGTGTTTGAACCCCTCCCCACGTTCGTTGGGCAAGTGTCGCCAGTTTCGTACCAAGTATCTGACGCTCTGGGCCAGACAGCGACCGCAACTGTGCAAGTGACAGTGCAAACCCCAGCCGCTTCAATTGCAACATCAGAAACTCGTCAGGTCTCACAAGGAGCAGAGGCAAATTTCTCGCCACTTCTTGGTACCTCTGGGTTAGTTCGCACTCCAACGGGGGCTCCGGCTCTGGTACCAACATCAATGTGCGTGGTGAACCCTGCCAACAACTCATGTACAACTAACGATGTTGTCATCGAAGGTGTCGGTACTTATTCATTGAATACCTCGTCTGGAATTATCACTTTCACTTCGCTCTCAACTACGCCAGTTGGCCCGGTGACGCCCCTCACCTACAGAATCACCGATGCTCTTGGTCGTACCGTTACTGCTCAACTCACTCCCACCGTGTACCAAGGCCCCGCAGCGCGAGACGACGTGTCCGTTGGTGCCCCTGGTACAACACAGTGGATTTCTCTGCTTGGAAATGACACACCAGCGCTAGACAAGAAGCAATTGAAGCCATCATCTATTCGGTTATGCGCAGCTAGCGAAGTTGCGCCTCAGTGCTCAAAATTGTCTGTCACTGTTCCCAATGAGGGAACATACTCAGTGACAAACAATGGAATCGTGAAGTTCGTGCCCCATCGCAATTTCACTGGTGCCAGTCTTGGTGTTCAGTACATCGTGAAAGATTCTGCAAATCGTTCAGCTTCTGCACGTATCTCACCCAAAATTGAATCATCACCTGTTCCAGTCGCACATCCCGACTACAAGACTGGGAAGTCTGGAAGCACGATTTCAATTAACCCTCTTAGTAATGACAAAGCCGCTGCTGGTTCCGTATCAACCCAAGGAAAAATCACACTTCTTGCCACATCGGTTCGCCTCTGTTCGAAGGGGGAAAATGTTCCCTCGTGCTCAGCAACCGAAGTTGTCACACCGGAGGGAACGTACCGTGTGAATACCAAAACTGGAGTGATTTCGTTTACTCATGCAAAAGGTTTTTCCGGAACCGCTCTTCATGGAATTACTTATCAAGTCACAAACTCTTCCACCAGTGCTCAGAACAGTGCTTCGAGCGTGTTCGTACCAACAGTGGCGCAACAACCGACCCTCCCGACGACTGGTCTTTCGCCGCTATCGGTGCTCATCAACGCACTGATTCTGTTAATCGTTGGAATTTTGCTTACTCGCTTGCCGCGAAAAAGAATTGACTAACCGCGACCAATCATGCCGCCGCCGATACTGATGGCTGCGATGTTCTGCATGATTGTTGGCATGAGAAACTCGCGTACTCGATTCAATGCCGCGTCGGCAGTTGCGTGTCCGCCGCGTTGCAGCACATCCAAGTCAGAAATGGTGTCTTGCAAGCCATAACCCAGTTGTGCGTGGGCCTCACGCACAGGCGCTTGATCTGCAGGTATTGCCACATCGGCAAGTGAGCCCAGAGATGCGGCTCGAGCGCGAATGCGATCTGCCTCTGGACCTGGTACATCACCAAGTAAGGCCGCAACTTCTCGAAGGGTGCGCGTCATTTCGTTGTGCTCGTAAGCAACGCTTGCATCCAACATGGGCAGTACTTGGCGTACTTGTTGAATTAACGACTGCATCATCATTGCCGTGGCAACTGACTTTGCATTCGATAGATGAGGAATGATTTCATTCTGAAGCCCAACAATGAGGCCCTCTAGAAGATCATCTATTGACGGTGTTGTGTTCATACTGTGGTTCCTGGGTAGCCCATCAATTGCGCCATCGCGGGAAGCGCTGGCAAACTTGACTGAATTAAGTACAGCGGCAGCAACAACATGTGTTCTTTACGAATTCTTCGCGCAACCGACTGATGCACTGGTACTGCAATGTTTGCGGTGCCAAACAATGTGAAATATCCAAGTTCTTCTGGCGTGATGTTATTGCCTGTGAGCTTGTTGTAATACGCGAGAAAGCCACCCTCTTTCTTGGGATAACTCATGACCTGCGTGTTGCTGAGAATGTCCATTAACACCATCCAGCCAAGATCTTCTCGCGGGTCGCCCACTCGGCTGTTCTCCCAGTCGATGAGTGCCGAGACTTTTCCGTTCTCATAGAGGAAGTTGGCGGGATTGAAATCGCCGTGGACTATTGCCAATGGCATAGGTCGGGGCTTATTTCGACGAAGTGTGAGAAATGAATCGAGAAGCATCATCATGACGGGATCCCACGCGATGGTTTTGTATTCGCCGATGTAGTACTCGAATGTTGAATCCATGTATTCGTCCCATGAACCAGCGCGCACTCCAACTCCGCGTGGGTCAATAAGAGATCCGTCTGGATCAATTGAACTGATGTCAGCAGAATGAAGTTCCACCAACACTTCACACAGATGACGCACGACGTCTTCGCATTGGTCTTCGTCTGGCCCACCATTGAAAAGTGCAGAAGTTTGCCCACTTCCCGACGCCCTCTCAAGAACCATGGCTGGTTCACCGAAAGGTGGAGCATCAAGTTCATATCCGTAACTACGGCTAACAGGTACTTTGGTGTTGTTGCGCAGCGCTTCAATTAAGTTGTGCTCTACAGCACGACTCGTGTTCAAAATGGCTTCAATGTCGGGTGGGTTCTTGCGAACAATTAACGGAAGAGTCACCTTTTCCCCTGCACGATGAGCCGTTGCATCGCACTTGAATGTCTCGCGGCTAAATCCCCCAGGAATTGGCTGCAAATCAAGAATTGAGACATCGGTGAGACCCGATTCTGCACGCATGAGTAAATCAATAATCGCCTGCTCCATAAGACCCCCATCTACGAGCAATGGGTTGAAACTACGACTATTGACAGAGGGTGTCAAACCCTCCGATTAGAACGGCCAGGTGTAGGTGTTCTCAAACTCATCTTGAAGAACTGTTGCATCGTGGTCTGAGGTGTCCACCACAAGTTCTTCGTCCAGAATGCGCGAGCGATATGTCCAACCCTGCGGCAACGCCAGCTTGTCGCCCAATGAATCGAGGGTGTCCAGCGAAATGGTGGGGTCAACGCCAACGCACAGAGCCTGCATGACATAGGCCTTGCCTTCTGGGTTTACTAACTCCCATACTTTGGCTCCAGCATCAAAGAAGAACACAGCACCACGATTTACAAATTTTTCTTCGTAGGGGACGCTTCCCATGCCGGCACTTAAGTCAATTGTTGCAAGTCGACGCATGGTGAGACCGTTGAAATCTTTCAATACGGGATCGACTACTGCGGCTTTGGTTCCAAGACCATCGAGACACCAATGACGCGGGCCATTCAACTTCGCGAACAGCGCGCCCTCGTTCGCCTTAATTTCTTCAGCGTCCAACGTGTCCCACAACTCTGCTGGGCAATCATTCAGCATCTGTGTCCCGAAGACCTCTGCAGAAATGGTGTCGTCTTTCGCCAGCACCAGAATGACCTCGCCGTATCTCACATTTCGCATGTTCGAAATAACTCGTTGTGGTGCTGCAGATGACATTGGGTGCCCCTCTCTCTCCAATGAAATTAGACCAGGCAACCGGTGCCGGCCCTAACGAATGATGTGTGTTCCCGTTGGGTCTTTCAGATGCTGGATTTCGTTGCTACGGTCATTTCCACTCCATCACGAAGTGAGGCCATCATGACCGAGAACAAGCCACTGAAGCACAAGTACGGCACCATCGACAAGGAATACGGAATGTTTCTTGCCACGCGTCCGCCCGAAGAAGATGGCCCTATCTACATGGTGAACCTCATGAAGTATCACGAAGTGGCCCAGTACGAGGGCGAAGGCGGCGTTGACCAGCCCATCAGCGGTAAAGAAGCAGACGACCGCTACAACCCGTCGTCAATTCTGAACAAGATTGGCGCGAACGTTGTGTTCTACGGCGACGTCATCAGCAACCACATTGGTGATGAAGACTGGGACCGCATCGGCATTGTTCGCTACGCGACCCGTAAGTCATTCATTGACATGCAGAGCCGCTCCGACTTTGGTGAGAAGCATGTTCACAAAGCAGCCGGCATGGCTCGCACCACATTGGTGTGTTGCCGTCCTGAAGACGTATCGCTCGACTCTCGCAATCGTCCATCTCCACTTGAACTTCGCACTGTCGCCATGATTGTGCGTCAAGCATCGGATCGTTCTGCTGCCTTTGCAGACTTGCCAGAAGCAGTTCAGTTTTCTGCTGAAGGAACCATCATTGGTGACGGACGTAAGTGGGACACCGTTCAGTTCATTCCCGTGAATTCGGTTGACGAAATTGATGCAATTGCGAAGCGCGTGTCCACCGAAAACGGTGATGCATACGTGATGGGTGTTCAGGTCACACTCGACTCCCTCACGCTTGACTAGTTGGACTAACAGCCGACACACCTTCACACAACACGGACCAGCATTACTTATGGAAATTCTGCGCACCCCAGACGAATGTTTTGCTGGGCTTCCCGATTACAACTTTGAACCGCACTACACCACCATTACGGGATCAGACGGTGTCAGTCTTCGCTTCCACTTCGTAGACGAAGGCACCCGCGATGCAGACCCCATTGTGTTGCTGCACGGCAATCCGTCATGGTCGTATCTCCATCGCCACATGATTAGCGGTCTCGTTGCGCTCGGTCACAGAGTGATCTCACTCGACCTCATGGGCCTTGGTCGATCCGATAAGCCAAATGACCCGAATTACTACACACTTGCTCGCCACGTTGAGTGGGTGTCTGCATGGTTCGAAGCCGAAGATCTCCGCAATGTCACCATGTACTGCCAAGACTGGGGCGGCATGATTGGGCTTGGCTCTCTCGTCAACATTGGTGATCGCGTTGCACGTGTCATCGCTTCAAATACGGGACTTCCCGTGGGTGAAGGTGCCAACAAAGCCATGCGTGACTGGTTGGAGTTTTCCAGTTCAGTTCCCGAACTTCCTATTGGGCTTCTTCTCAACGGAGGGTCCACGCGCGAACTCAGTTCTGCAGAAATGGCCGCATATAACGCGCCGTACCCCGACGGGTCATACCAAACGAGCCCGAAGATATTCCCAAGCCTCATTCCGGTGCAGCCCGACAACCCTGGCGTTCCACAAAACAGAGAAACCTGGAACTACCTAGATACATGGACAAAGCCGTTCCTCACTGTGTACGGATCAGCAGACCCCATCGCATTTAAGCCAGGCGCACATCTCAAATTCCAAGAGCGTGTGCCTGGTGCGAAGAACCTCAATCACATCGTGATTGAAGGGGCAAATCACTTCATTCAAGAAGATGCCCCTGAGGAACTTGTGGCCATCATCCACACGTTCGTTTCATAAAGTCAGCCCAGTTGGGCCGTTCTGAAACGCAGCGCGCACAACAGCGTGGCGAGATGTGATTACTGGCGATTCATTTCTGATTGAGCCTCAGCAGCCTTCACGTCTGCGCGTGGCTTCCCAGACTCAATCACTACTTCGTGCAAGACGCCGGTGTAGGAATACGGCGCGGAATACCGAGTGGAAACTGGTGAGCCATGGTCGTGCCCAATACTGGGGCCCACAGACGACATCATGCGCATGTACAACGGCACCGATGCTGTAGCAACTTCACTACCGTCAATTTGCAATGTGAGTTGACCTGCCATGCCGTCTCCACGACGCAAGAGCAAGCGAAGCTCGTGGTCGCCAGCGGGAACAGCGTTGGCTGATTCAACAATGGTGTGATCGCCGAAGGCGTTGTAGTCGAGCACCAACTTGTTGTTCTGAACAAACAAAGACAAACCAGAGTTCTGTGTTCCGGTTGCGTACAGAACACCTTCGTCGCCTGGAGTGAACGTAACTGTTGCGTACAGGTCTACGTTGCGTCCGCCAAGACCCGCTGTTGCCTGGCCGGGCAACGGTGACATTGGTGGGCGATACACATAGCGACGATCTTCGGGGTGTGGTGAGTTCTTTCGGAAACGCGCACCGAACAATTGCACACCGCGATCATCTAACGGAAGAACGCCATGGGTTTCTGCTTGTTCCCACCAGAGGGCAACCATCTCGTCCAGTTTTTGTGGATTGGAGTCGGCCACGTCGTTGCACTCTGAACGATCATTCGCCAAGTGATACAGCTCCCACTTCTCGTCACCGTATGGCTGACCCGATGTGTGCTTCAACACCGCTTTCCACTCTCCAGCAACCACTGCAAGGCTTCCCGCGTTTTCGAAATACTGCACGGTGTTGGTGGCAGGCGCTGTGGGGTCACCCAATACCGACGCAAATGAATGGCCGGTGACGGGAAGTTGTTCTAGCCCGCGACGAACATCGGGTGGGGTCACACCAATGAGGTCATACACCGTTGGAACAATGTCGGCGACAAACACAAACTGGTCGCGCTTGCTCCCCTTTTGTTCGTTTGGAACTCCTTGTGGCCAATGGAAAATCATTGGCACGTGTACGCCACCTTCGTGGGTGTTCTGCTTGTACCAGCGATACGGCGTATTGCCGCACTGCGCCCAGCCCCACGGATAGTTGCAGTGGCTGTTTGGTCCACCAATGTCATCAATGTTTTTGATGGCTTCGTCTGGCATCTCGATGATTCCGTTGAAGAACTTCATTTCATGCATGACACCAAACGGCCCGCCTTCTTGCGACGCGCCATTGTCGGCATGCACAACAAGAATGGTGTTGTCCAGTTGTCCTAAGTGACGCAGACCTTCCACCAAACGACCAATTTGATCATCGGTGTGATCCAAGAATGCAGCGAATGCTTCCTGCATACGTGCAGCCAGTCGCCTTTCATTGTCGGAGAGGTCTTCCCACGCCTTTACGCCGGGGTTACGTGGTGCAAGTTGAGTATCGGCAGGAATGACTCCTGTTTCAATCTGCTTCTTAAACCAACGCTCGCGAACAACATCCCACCCTTCGTCAAACTTGCCACGATATTTCGCCATGTATTCGGGTGGGGCCTGGTGCGGAGCATGCGTTGCGCCAAAAGCCACATAACCCATGAACGGACGATCAGGTCGAACACCTTTGAAGTCAGAAATGATCTTCAGTGCGTTGTCTACAAGATCTGCAGATACGTGGTAGCCATCTTCAGGTCCTGCAGGTGGATCAATGGGATGGTTGTCAGCAACAAGCTCTGGATAGAACTGATCGGTTTCACCATCGAGAAATCCGTAGAACCGATTGAATCCACGAGCAAGTGGCCACTGGTCGAACGGACCTGCCGCAGAGCACTGTTCCATTGGCGCAAGGTGCCACTTACCAACACAGAATGTTCCATACCCAGCATCACCGAGAACTTCAGCAACAGTTGCCGCGTGATTGCTGATGTGTCCTAACTGATTCGGAAAGCCCGTAATGAAGTTAGACACTGTGCGCATTCCCACTGCATGATTTGCACGACCACTCAGCAACGCAGCGCGAGTAGGTGAACACAACGGTGTCACGTGAAAGTTCGTGAACTGCAATCCGTTGGCCGCAAGCGCATCAATATTCGGCGTGTCAATGTCTGACCCGAAACAACCCATCTGGGCAAAGCCCGTGTCGTCCAGCAAGATAAGAATGACGTTGGGCGCTTGGTCACCCGGATGCGCTGGCTCGGGATAAAACGGTTCCGAATCCGCAACGTACCGGCTGATCTTGCCTGGGAATTCGTATTTCTGAGCCATGGTCCCTCACAACTAATTAGTGCTGCACTGTGACCCTAATTGTCCCCCACCTGTCACCCTGCAGGAAAGTCCAGCGAGAATACAGAATGTTCCACGCGACTAGGGCAGACGCACCGCCACCGTGGAACGATAGGGACGCACCACCTAAGGAGTTCGTATGTACTTAGAAATAGATAGAACCGACATTCGCACCCATCGTTTTGTGGATTCTTCTAGCGCTCCGCTGAAAGATGGCGAAGTACGCCTTTCCATTGAGAACTTCGCTCTCACGTCCAACAACATCAGTTATGCGCTTGGCGGAG
>Ga0315903_10005794_pt1 | contig 16028 bp, 14 predicted proteins | sample LakEriMetagenome_7_FD_203524 | JGI IMG/M metagenome (GOLD analysis project Ga0315903, IMG submission 203524) | Freshwater fungal communities from buoy surface, Lake Erie, Ohio, United States - Buoy 2 MA119 | ecosystem: Environmental > Aquatic > Freshwater > Lake | place: USA: Lake Erie, Ohio...
GTATCGTAACCACCAGCATCTTTGTTATCACTCCTGTGGTTGTAAATCAAGAGGTGCACCTATGTCAGGGGACATCGTATACCTTTAATGGAAACACCTACACGCAGGAGGGCGTTTATTTTGATACCACCACCACGGTAAACGGATGCGATTCGATCAACGTCTTGAGTTTATTCTTGAATGCAGCATATGAAACCAGCATCATGGATACCGTATGTTTGGGAACGCCGTACATTTTCGGCATAGATACAATAAATACATCGGGCACCTATACGCTCCCCTTGGTGGCAGATAACGGCTGTGATTCTACGGTAACCTTAGATTTATTATTCTTGGATTGTTCGATGCTGACGATTTATGCACCGAATTCATTTACTCCAGATGCCGATGGAACGAATGACTTATGGTACCCAATTTTACAAAACGTAAAGTCATATACCTATACCATATACAACCGTTGGGGAGAGCGCATCTTCACGTCAACGGGTGATCCTTGGGATGGAACCTATAACGGAAACAAATGTCAGATGGGAGTATATACCTACATCATTGATTGGATCGACAACGATAATATTGGTCACCGAGTAACTGGAAGTATTACCTTGATTTTATAGTAAAAAAGTCTGAACCGGTCAAGGTTAAAGTCAAGAGCTAACCGTGTTTATAAAGCGTTTCAATAAGTAAAGTCTATTTGCGTTAAGGATTCCAAAAAACGCAATGGAAATAGAAATCATAAAAAACAGCATCCTCGAAATACGAGGCTTTGCTTCGCTGTGTACCTTCGCTAAAGCTTCGGATAAAGCTTCGCGAAAGCAAGAAAGAAAGTCATCCTAGATTTTGAATTGGCAAAATTATACGGTATCGAAACAAAGCGACTAAAGGAATCGGTTCGAAGAAATTCAAAGCGTTTTCTTGCTTTCGCGTAGCTTCAGCGAAGCAAAGCCAACAGACTTTATGTTTGAATTAACGGAAGATGAAATGAAAAACTTGACATCACAATTTGTGACATCAAGTTGGGGAGGGACAAGACATCAATCCTTTGCATTTACCGAACAGGGAGTGGCTATGCTTTCAAGTGTTTTAAAGAGTAAAAAAGCGATACACATTAACATCTCTATCATGCGCGCGTTTGTGATGATGCGTCAATGGGCTTTAACCCACCAAGAATTAAGCAAGCGCCTAGATGCATTAGAACAGCAATACGGTCAGAAATTCTCCGACATTGAGCAGGTCTTGAATTTTCTGATTCAAAAGAATCAAAAGCAAGCGCAGCAGAAACAAAGGAATCAAATTGGATTTAAAAAATAGCAATATGGAAATAGAAATCATCAAGAACAGCATTCTCGAAATACGAGGAAAAAAGGTCATACTTGACTTTGAATTGGCGAAATTATATGAAGTAGAAACGCGGATATTGAAGCAAGCAGTACGCAGAAATATAGACAGGTTTCCAGAAGATTTTATGTTCACCCTAAACCTAGATGAATGGAAGGCTATAAGATCACAAATTGTGATGTTTAACAAAGGCAAAGGAAAGTTTCCCAAATATTTACCTTTTGCATTTACCGAACAAGGCGTCGCTATGCTTAGTGCTGTATTAAATTCAACTCGGGCAGTAAATACCAGCATCTCTATCATGCGGGCATTCGTGATGATGCGGCAATTGGCATTAACCCATCAAGAATTAAGTGCACGCCTAGATGCCTTAGAAAAACAATACGGACAGAAATTCTCCGACATTGAGCAGGTCTTGAACTTTCTAATTCAGAAAGACCAAAAGAAAACGCAGCAACAACAAAGAGATAGAATTGGATTTAAAAAATGAGCCAATGAACACAAAAGCACACATCAATCAATTTATTAACTTCTTGAACTACCGACGCTACAGTCCGAATACCATTAAAACGTATACCGATGCATTGGAGGTTTTTTTTCGTTTTCATAAAAACAAGGAACCGGAAAATTTAACCGTTGAGGACATTATTGCATTCAATACAGGCTATATTCTGCGAAAAAATCTTTCAACGAGTTACCAGAATCAAGTCATAAATGCAATTAAACTATTCTACAGAAATCGTTTCAACAGAACCATGGAAGTAGATTATATACAACGTCCAAAAAGGGAAAAACGACTGCCTAATGTGCTTAGCAAGGCTGAAATTAAAGCCATCATCGAAGCTCCCACGAACTTAAAGCACCGTGCCATGTTGAGTTTGATGTATGCGTGTGGTTTGCGAAGAAGCGAGTTACTTAACTTAACCTTAAAAGACGTTCTATCGGATCGCAATTTACTGTTTATAAGGCAGTCCAAAGGAAAAAAGGACCGTGTGGTTCCCATAAGCGACAAGATCATTGACATGTTGCGTGAATACTACAAAGCGTATAAGCCGAAAACCTGGCTGTTTGAAGGCCAATTCCCAAATACCAAATATTCTGAAATGAGCTTAGCAAAAGTACTTAAACAGAGTGTCCTAAAAGCAAAAATCGTTAAAAATGTAAGCTTACATTGGTTGCGACACAGCTATGCCACGCATCTTCTTGAAAGCGGAACAGACCTGCGCTACATTCAGGAATTGTTAGGTCATTCGAGTTCGCGAACTACCGAGATTTACACCCACGTAAGCACGAGAAATCTACAGCAAATCCGATCCCCTTTTGATGATTTATAAACAGTTTTTCCTATTTTTATGAAAGTTACCAAAAGTATACCAATACAACCCACAGATGCTGGCTTGAATTGCTTTTGGTAATGTTATAACTAAGTTAAGGTCAAGCCTGAAAAAAACGAAAAATCAATATGAAATATTTAGTCATTATTCTTTTACTAACCTTCAATGCTTCAGCCCAAGAGATATGCACTAATGGATTGGATGATGATAGTGATGGATTAATTGATCTTAACGACAATATAGATTGCGAGTGCTTAAGTATCTCTTCATTCACTTCCGGGATTAATTTTCTACCAAATCCTTCCTTTGAGGATTATAATTGTTTGCCTACTCAATTTTCCCAGATAATAATTGACACAAATGTTATCTGGCAAGATGGGATTTATTGTGTTAATAATTGGCAGCCCGGAACATGGGGTTCTTCTGATTATTTTATCAATCAACCAGGTGCATTTTGGCCGGTTTTACCTACACCAATTCCTGATGGACAAAGTGTTGCTGGTTTCTTCATAATAAATCACCCAGATGTTACCGATTTTTCTGGTAATATCAATGACGGAATTTATTTGGAGTACTTGAAAACTTGTTTAACGCAACCTTTAGAAGCAGGAACCTCATACAATCTCCAAATGAACATAGCAGGAATAGGAATGTCCTCATCAGGTAATTCTTTATCTAATGTATGGTTTGGGCCGGTGTATATTACTCTTTATGGGAGTAACAATTGTACTCAGTCACCTATTCCATTAGTTACATGTCCTACAGATTCTGTTGATTGGGTTGAACTTGGTCATGCCACTTATCAGGCAAATGGAACATGGCAAACAGTCAACATACAATTTACCGCTTTTGATTCGATTCAATCCATCATGATTGGCGGTCCATGTTCTCCACCTAATGATTTCACATTCTCAGAAGCCAACGGTGAGTCTTTTGAACCTTATTTTGTTTTGGATAATGCTTTTCTTAATGAGATAAACTTGGAGGCTTGTAATTTCGATTTTACTATTCCTAATGTCATTACGCCAAATTCGGATGGCCTAAATGACCTCTTTGAAATCGAAAACCTGCCAGAAAACACTGAATTAATTATTCTAAACCGTTGGGGAAATGCCGTTTTCTCTTCATCGAATTACCAAAATAATTGGGATGGGAAGAATACCATAGGCAAGGATTTGGTAGATGGAGTTTATTATTATAAAATTAAAACTATGGTAGGAAAAGTTAGCCATGGATTTATTCACTTATCGAGATAAAAATCAGCCAGCCCTTAACAGCGTGTAAGCGCAACCCAGGGGTATGCGCCTACACGCAAACCGTTATGGACAAGCTAGAACCATAATTGCACAATAGTCAACCTTAAAAAATGAATAAAAATGAAAAAGAAAATTTTAACATTAATTTCCCTAACAGTACTATGGTTGACTAATACAGCTATTGCTCAAAACTGGATTGTAGGTGTTCCTGTTCATTATCAAATTATTGACTTTCCTATGAACACAGAGGTAGCTGCCTATTGTGACTCGTTGAGTGGTCGGGAGGCTGAGTTTAATATACCGCTCCCTGTTGTCTCAGGTGTTAGCTATTACATTCATGTAGATGATGCAATACCTTCAACTGACTCATTTAAACTGATGCATAATGGAATAACACAGATTTTAGGGCTTGGAGACTCGATGCTCATTGTTCCCGTTGCCACAACACCTTGTATTCAGTTCGGACAGCCTTGCGAAGTAATAAAGTTGAGCTATAATGGTCCCGTTCCACAATTGATTCCAAGTTTTGCCAGTGTAAAATTTATGGCAGTAGGCACGCCCACTATAGCAGGCGAAAACTATCCATCCAGTCTTTGCGTATATTGGTACGGCGTAGAATTTTTAGGCCTACCATCTACCTGTATTGATCCATATTATGTTGCAGAGTATAACATACTCAATGGTGCTACATGCTTTACAACAACAAATACAGTTCAATCAACAACTTCTATTGGTGAATTTATTGAATCAAAAGCTTGCTTATATCCTAATCCTACTAATGGGGATATTTATTTGAATACAGATGCTAGCCTTATTGGTCAGAACTTTATTATAATTGATAATTTGGGAAGACAAGTTTTATCAGGGAAAATAACTTCAATAAATACAGTGGTTGAATTAAGGAACTTATCAAAAGGAATTTACCAATTAAATATTGGCGACGTAAATAAACAGAATTTTAAGGTAATAAAAGAATAAGCCCAACCATAACCGCGTGTAAACGCAAACGAGGGATATTTTTATTGAAAAAGCGAAGCTGTGGCTTCGCTTTTCGTTTTATTACATAAATAAAGTTTCTAACTTAGGGGTGACAATTTCGTGTGTACTCTCGCCTGGCGCTTACACACAAACCGTTATAGGGCATTAATAAAAACAGAATATGGGAACATACATTAATATTAAGTGCGGTAAATGTGGCAAATCAATGACAGGAGGTTATCAAAGGGGTTCAACTTCCATGTTGGGAGTGACTCATATTCAATGTAAATCACCATATTGTTTAGAATGGAACAAAACAAATTCGAAGCCATATTCACAATTTGAAAAATCAGATAAATTAATATATAACGGAGGTATAGTTTTGAGATCAATACTCATTGGGGGTATATTTGGAACATTTCCTTCATTTGCGCTCATGGATAAAATTGAGGCCTACACTGTACGAATGCTTGTCTTATTTGGCTTTGCAGCAATTGGAGCATTTCTTTATTTTAAAGTAGCGATGTGGTTAACAAGAAAAAATATTTCAGCAGTTGAAGAAGAGCAAAATACTATAAATCAAAAAATGCAAATTCCAATTTTTCCAATGGAAAAACAAAACGACAATAAGTCATTGATTAATCTTTTATTTAAAAAAAACAAATGAATATAAATTTTGCAATTGATAGTACCGTACAAAAAGCATTCAACCTTTTTTATAACAGTAGTAAAGGTATGATTATGTTTTTTTCTTTTATTTTCATCTCAAGTTGCAGTAATTTTTCTCAAAAAATTGATGATAATCCTAACGTTAAGTACTTTGAGAATTATTTATCCTCGAAATCTCAATATGACATGTTAAAAATCAGTTTTCCAACCTTAGCGGAATGTAAACTTGTTTTTAAAGAAAAGTATGCGACAACTTACTTTAATTGGATAAACTCAATAAAGGATGAATATTTCAATTCAGGTAAAACCAAGGATTTTTTAACAGATTTTGGAATGATAAAATACGTTTATTCAGAAGATGAATCTGATACAATAAATAATGGTGTTAAAATTTTTAAATCTGTAAAGTATGATTCAATCTCAACATCAGAATTCAAGGAGGAATGGAAAACTTTCTATGAACCGAATGTCAAAATTTATAGAATAGTTTTTCTTAATGAGATTAATGATGAAAATGGTTTCGAATATAATGGATTTGTTTCTATCAATAACCAGTGGAAATTCTTCCCAAAACCCAAAAGAAGTATATTCAGCAATTAAATTAGTCCAACGCCCTATAACAGCACCTACCCAAAAGTGGCGATTCAGTGGTTAATTCAAGCTTTGTACTTCTATCAAAGTTTCTACTTAATTGAAAGTGAAGTGCTTCGAAATCGCCACCTTCGGGTAGCAGCAAAACGTTATGGGCTAGTTTTAATAAATTTGAAATAAAAAGTGGAGTCCAGAACCCACTCTAAAAAACGGGGCGTATTCCGAAAATCCATTAGAGTAGGACTAATTTATCTAAACAATATGAAAACATTTAAAATCAAACAAATTTGGTCTTTATTGATAATATTCTCTACGTTTCTTGCTAGTTGCAATCAGAACGATAAGCAAGAAGAAAATATAGAAGAAGATATTATGGCTAATATTAAACAAGATGGTTGGCTCTTCGAAAGTGAAATGGGCTGTGATCAACTTTCCGATTTTTCAAGTGAATGGGATGTTAAAGGTATTTATATCTCAAAAGATAGTTTAATTGAAATTTATATCAGAGAAAGTTATGAGTACAAAAACGAACCCCGCCATTCCGAAAAAGTAAATTTTCAAGACTTAAAAAATCTTTATTCTGAAAGATTTGAGCAAATTTCAAACAGAATTAAAATAAATGGTTACACTAAATTCGGGCTATTATTCTATGAGGGGAGATATAATTGTGAAGACGGCGTAAATATTCAAAAAAACACGATTCCGATTATGTTTACTGAAGATTTTGAAAACAAAGAATATGTTGAACTTGGCCTTATACCTGGTCCTTAATTTAAATATGAGGCATAGACTTAATTGAATAATTTTTTATCGATATACTATGTATTAAAACAAATATAATATAAGATATTAAAAGAAACCAGCCCATAACAGCGTGTAAGCACAATCCTCTGGGTATGCGCCTACACGCAAATCGTTATGGGCAAGTTTAAATACAAAATAGCGGTTCAAGCCAGGCTGACCACCTTAAGTGCCAGACAAAAAAGTGGAGACAAGAAAACCACTCATAAAAACAGGGAGTATTCTGAAAAGCCTTACGAGTAGAAACAATAATTTGAAAATAGGAAAATGAAAAAAATAATGACAATTTTCGGAGCAATTCTTTTTGCTTCTGTAATTCTGACAAGTTGTGGCGGTGGTTCAACTGACAAAAAAGAAGAAACAATGACAGAAGACACTTTAAATTCTATTATAGACACTCTGAAAGTGACTGATAATAGCAAAAACGAGTCTGCAAACACAGAAACATCTATTACATCAAACAAGCTTACTTGCACGGAAAAAGAATCTAAAAATGAAGACGGTGGTGACCCAATTTTAACTAAAACTTGTTTGTACAAAAAATACAAAACAATCTCAAAGGGTTATCCTGATTATAAAGGCAGATATTCTTATGAGTATTCTGTATTTAAGAAGCAAGAAAACGGAAGCTACGTTCAAATTAAAAACCCTTTGCTTTTTAATAAAAATAAAAATGAATTGCTTTCAATTATTAACTCTAAAATTGAAAAGGACTACAAGTTATACTCAAATGACCCTGAAACAAAAGATTGTTTTGAAGGGGCTTCATTTACACCATTCAACTTTGACCAATTAGGAATTTATTTCGATGACGATAAAATTAATTTTAGCGTTACTTTTGGTTTAAGTGGTGCTTGTATGAGTGTTGATGGAACAATTATTTCGTTTAATTTGGACGAAATTCAAAAATATTTAAATGAATAAAAACTCAGGTATTCATTGTGACTATTTTGCCGACAATCGAATATACAACCAGCCCATAACAGCACCTACAAGAAATTGGCGGTTCAGTGGTTAAATGAAGCTTTGTGCTTCTATTTAAGTTTAGTGCTGGCTGACAGTTTTGTGCTCCAAACCCGCCACTTCTTTTAGCTGCCGACCGTTATTACTACTGTCATTGATGCACTTGTAAAAATATCTTTACCTTTAAATTTCTAAAATGAAATTAGCTAAATATACTTCATTCTTACTCCTAGGTGCGTTAATTTTCTCATGTACTAATGCTCCAAAGGAAGAACATGAAATGAGTGGAAGTAGTGATCAACGACCATCATCCCTAATGTCTAGAAAGGTTTGCTCTCCACTTTCTTTTATTGCGAAAAAAAATAAAAATTATCTAATTAGAGATTCCATTGATCTCGAAGTGACTGATGATCAAAACCTTCGTTTTTACTTTCTAAACGATGACCCAGATCAGAGCGGTTGCGGCAAAGAATGGTTAGTTGTCTTAAATCAAGAGTGTCAAGAAGTGTTTAATTCATCCCTTGAACCAAATTCCAAGTCGGGATTGGTGGGAAATGTGGAGAGCGAGATGTTACGTTTTAAGTTATCATCACGTCAGCGGAGTATTTTATGCCTAGGACACTCAGGATGCGGATCAGGAATCACGTACACATATTATGATGTTTTATACAAAAAAGGAAAACTGTCCTTTAAAGAACTCATCTCTTCTTCCACAGGCTGGTCAGCTGTTAATTTTCTACCTGAAAAAAACATCTATTTACTAGCCGAGCAAGAAACTACCTACGATGCTGATGGTAATATTATGAATTGTCATTATGACTGTCCTTCAATAGTAAAAGTGTCTGCTTTCAATCTTTCAACGGATAGATTTTTAGGTAATTATGTTTCTAAAAAAGAACATTACAACTTAACCATTGAAAACGAAAAGGAATATTCGGAGTGGCTAGAAAAATTTAATTAATTCACACATAAATTACCTAAAAATCTATGCGTTGATTATTGGAGAAAATAAGAAACAAGTGTTCAAAATAATTAAACAATAAAACCAGCCCATAACAGCGTTCAAGCGCCATTTTTGCGAGTTGTTATGCTAATTGGTAAATTAGCAGGTATAAGTTGTTGCAAAATCAGGCGCCTACACGCCAACCGTTAATGGTAATTAAAAGTAGATAGTAAATGTGGTTTGAAAGACTCCTAGGATTTGAGGAAGGTACGATGGACAATGTACGCTCCAAACTTGAAATAGATGGCGATCGCTTACGCTCAAAAGTCAATGGAAGAGAGCTAAAAGTGGGTAAACTAGAAATCGTAACTCTCGAAAATCTCAGAAAAAGAACGAACATCGAAATTTACAGCGAAAAACTAAAGATTGAAGAGGTCGTTGGAAATGTCCAGTCAATGCATCAAGACTCAAAAAATAATGGTGCCATATTCCAAGCAGCGTCTCAATTCAATCTCCTCGAAATGGTCGGGCCGCATATTTCTCCAGAGAGAGGTGTGGGGATTTACGAAAACGATTATACTCAAGGTCCAGCATGTGCCATTGCTTGCGGCGCCGGAACAATTTACCGAAACTATTTTATCCAAGTGAATGGTCAAATAGGTCAATCTCGAGAAAACCAAATCGATTGCTTGGATGAGATTGGAAGAGAACTAGAGAATTCTAAATTACACCTATGGGAGATGAATAATGGATATGCTCTGCCAAGTATAGAAGGACTTAGTCTGGCAACTAAGCTTATACAGTCGAAGTCATCTGATGAATATGATACACTGAAAAGCAAACTCAAAGTTGGAATTCAATGGAATACACAAGTAACTTTAAACGGAGCCAAAAACATTGTCTCACAAGTATATTGTTCAGCTTTGCCAGTAGCGTATTCGGGAATATCACCTCAAAACTGGGAGATTTTTGCACGCCTTATTCTAGAAGCAACTTACGAAGCTACGTTATGTGCTGCTCTAATTAATTATGAAAGCACTGGTAACCGGAATGTGTATCTTACCCTCGTCGGGGGTGGAGCTTTTGGAAACCCATCTCAATGGATATTTGATTCAATGAACCAAGCAATAAACAAGTTCAAAAGAGTACCGCTCGAATTAAAAATTGTTAGCTATGGAGGTTCCAGCCAGATGAAGTAAAAAACAATATTTTTTTACTGATCTTCATAATAATTTTGTCCATAGAAGGGTTGCTTGTTTTCATAAGTCATTCATTAAGAAATAAGTAAAATAGAAGCAAAATTGTTCTTCAAAAATTCATTTTATGTCAAATTCAAGTAGAATTCTGCTACTTTTATTTTTAACCTTTCTTTCCATTGTTGGATTTATCATCCGTTTACCTGGTGTATTTAGTCATTTTGATAAAGAACTCCATGCTCTTTTTTATTTCTGTGCCTCGATCGTACTCACCCTTATGTTTCCAAATCGTTGGGTAATCATTTGTTTTGGTTTATTAATTTTTGGAATTCTAATCGAATATGCTCAAGCTTTTTCCAATAAAATATCAATCAGATTAATTGGTAAAAGGATACATGGGAATTTTGACATTGAGGATGTTAAATTTAACACGGTTGGTATTTTTTTCAGTTTAATTATATTTCTTGGTTACCGGTTCCTTTTAAAACCCAACAAATAAAAAGCCATTTTACACCATCCCCCCACCATTCAAACATACTTAAGCAATCTATCTGAAACGGATCGAACAATTTGTGATTTTCTGTTTGAAATCCTGAATCGCGAATTACCCATGGCCGAATTTAAAATTTGGCACCGTCACCCCGTTTGGTTTATCCAAGGCAATCCCATTGTAGGGTTTAGTAAACAAAAAAAAGGAATTCGACTGATGTTTTGGAGCGGAGCTGATTTTGAGGAAGAGGCGCTAAATGTGCGGGGGAACAAATTTAAAGACGCTTCCATTTTTTATACCGATATATCCGAAATTGACCCAAGCGCATTAACCCACTGGCTTCAAAAGGCAATTATAATTCAATGGGATTATAAAAACATCGTTAAACGAAAAGGTAAGCTCGAACGCATTATCACGTAGCTTGACCTCATGGCTTTCAAGTACAAAACAACCATTTTAACATTTTTTTTGTACCTTGCTTATCGATTAATTAGCCTATGAAGAACTTACTACTCTCACTCATCCTACTACCAACACTCTTTTTATCCCAAGCGATTGTTCAAGTACGTGTACTTAGCGTACAAACACTTTCCAATGTGGATTGCGATGGCTTATTTCTTGGGAATTCTGATTTTGTATGGGAATTTACAGGTACCGACAATACCCTCGGTTTAACCAATAATAACCCAGCATTGTTTGGTATCTTCGGTTTTAATTACGGATACAAAAACAACGACAACGGACCTTACACGATGTCCACACCCGGAGGAACATTTTCCCCAAACAACGGATTGTTCTTTAATCACAACTACCTCTGCGTTAATGATGTTCCAACAAGCATTAACCTCGCATGGGAAGCTTACGAAAACGATGACGCCGGAAATTATGACGTACTTGGATTAACCGACGGTCAAACCGGCCTTCAAAATGTAACCATGCCAGTTCCCGCAGCGGTTGGTATTTTAAATTATTCATTTACCGCAGCAAGCCAAGACGGAGGTTGCGCGCAAGTTTATACCATCAATTTGCAAGTAGAGCGCCTTCCCTTGGTGGTCAATTATATGCAAGACAACATTTGTGCGGCTCAGCAATTAAGCCTGAACACCACCTATACCTTTGGGTTTTGTAACGCCACCCTAGAGCCCAATGAACCGGCCGCTCAGGATGTACAAAATGCAGGATCCCTTTGGGCAAAATTTGTTGCCCCAGCCACGGGAAGCGTTAATATAACCAGTGACTTGGGAGGTACAGATATCGGAACCTATTTCCAAATTTATCATGCAGCCGATGGAATGAATTGTACCGACGGTGTTCATGTAGTTACCGGTCAAACCGTTAAAAACAAGTTTGAATACCTCTCCCACATTGATTTCTCAGATGGTATAGACTTATTGGGCATTGATCCAGAAGCTGAAATCGTGTTTGATGCCTGCGACCCCATCCCCTTTATTTCCTATCAAAAACTAATACCTGGACAAACCTATTACATTCAATTCACTGCCGATGGCCCAAATGAACACGGGTACTACCAACTGCGTGTTGATGGCCTGGGTGGCGGTGCACCAAACTTGGAAGACATCCCGTGCCTTTCTAATACCGTTAACTTCGGCACCAATGCGATTTCTTCAGCAAATAACAATGCGCCTACAACCAACCTCGCGTTTGGTTGCGCCCTAGACGGCGGAAATGCGGCCGGTGAAACCGGACAACAACATACTTCTTCGAATCCAACGGAATATCACGCATACGACTACCCGCACATTGGACTTGGAAATCCATCCATGAATGAAAGTGTTTGGTTGAACTTTGTGGCCCCGAATTCTGGTCGAATTACCTTTGAAGGAGACTATCAAAGTGCCCTCTATGGCGAAAGCGCCGCCTTATATGGTTATGACAAAGCCTTCGGACCTGGTGTTCCGAATGATTTTCTTTGTTCTAATTTAAAGTACATTGCCTCCGATGAAGGAGGAACAAACAGCTTCCTCGGTGGCGACCCGTCTGCAATTGTTAACGGAACCTGTCTTGAACCAGGCTACAAATACTTCGGTATGATTGACCCGTCTGATGCGATTACACCATTAAGTGCTCAAAACATAAATTCTTGGGTATTTGACCCAAGCGTAAGCGACCCTTCTAACAATGCGCCCGGAAATGATATTCTTTGCCTAACCTTGTTAGACACCTTGTATGAAGTCCCGGTAATTCCAGCAGGCACTAACCCAACGTTTCAAGCAGTAGCAGGGTCGAACGTTTTGGCCTGTAGAGAATATTTAGCAGGCGAACCCCCACTCCACCCGAACCAAGCGAATCGTGCCGATCAAACCGTGTGGCATTATTTCGTGGGACCACCATCAGGCGCTGTAGAATTGAGCATTCGTGCCTACATTGGAATGAATTTATTGCGCTTCAATGTATTTGAATTATTGAATGGAACCAATTGTTACGGAGGGCTCGGACCAGCAACCTACACCGTTGACGGTACGCGATATACCCCATCGATTACTCCCTTGGTTTCAGGAACAGCGAACTACAACGGCCACCAAGAAACCTTATGTTGTCTGGATTCAGGAAAAGTATATGCCATACAAATTGACGGCGGATCACCAGGCGATGAAGGCCAATACATCATTGAATACATCAAAGAGCTAACCAGCGATGCAGGGGATATTTTTGCAAACAGTTCAAACGGAGGATATTCTGATGTCAATTTGGGCGACACCTTGTATGTCTGTTACGGAGATACAATTACTCCTGGAATTTTATTGAATGGGATCGGACAATCCACCGCATCTTTCCCAAGCTGTATAACCCCAGGCTATGTGATTCACCAAACCAATCCAGTGCCTATTCCCGTTATGAATTCCGGATTTACTTACATTGATTCGATTCAAGGGAATGGCGTATTTGTAAACAACGGAAATGGAAACGGTAGCTTTGGAAATCCTCAATTCAACACCTTGTATTACCTCTCCCCTGCGGCTGACCAACCTGTATCTTGGGGTACATTCAACTGCCGAACGGCTACCGTTGAAAATGGAATTCCTGTGGTTTATTTACAATCTCTTACTGCGAACTTCAGCTACAACAACAACACCTGTACCGTGACATTTTCTGCAGCAGGAGGAATGAATGCATTTAGTGGTATGCCTTATTCGTATACCATTACGAATCCCTTAGGAGTCATTGCCCAAGCAGGAACAGTTAATCAAAACCAAGTGTTAACCTACACCGGAGCAATTGCCGGAACCTACACCGTTCAAATCGGAGATGGAGCCTGCACTCAATTATACACCTTTGATGCTTCAGGTTGTGCAACGCCATGTTTACCAGTAACTGTAAATACCAACTTAACAGCTTGTGCAGGAACAAGTGTAGTCTTACAAGGCGCGCCACAAACTCAGGCAGGCACCTACATTGATTCACTCTTAACGCCTTTAGGGTGCGACAGTGTGATCATTACACAACTTTCGTTTTCACAGCCGATTCCGCTAACACAACAATCCATTAGCATTTGCTCAGGTGGAAGTTATACCATTAACGGAAATACCTACAATTTGCCGGGTGCTTATTTAGACACTTTGAATTCGGTGAACGGATGTGATAGTGTAATCTTAACAAATCTTCAATACAGTCCAACACTTACCTCCATTGTAAATCAAAACATTTGTTCGGGATCAAGTTATAATTTCAATGGAACAATTCTGAGTGCAGAAGGTATTTTTACTGATACCTTAAGTGCAATCGGAGGATGCGATTCTATTGTTATTTTAGCCTTGTATATTAATCCCCCACTAACCACGAATGTGAATGCAACCATTTGTGAAGGGGAAAGCTACGCATTCAACGGATCATCCTTAACAGAAAGTGGTATTTATGTGGATTCCTTGAGCACTGCATCCGGTTGTGATTCCTTGGTAATCCTTGAATTAGCTGTAACAACCTGTTCCGGAGATTTTGAAATCGCAAATATTCTCACACCCAATGGGGATGGTCAAAACGATACATGGAAGATCGACAATCCAAATCAAATCAGTGGATGTACCGTGAAAATATACAACCGCTGGGGTCAGCCGCTTTATGAAACAACGGAGTACCAAAATGAATGGGACGGAACAAAAAATAACGAACCACTCCCTGATGGTGTTTATTTCTATTCAATCGAATGTGGGGAAAAAAGCTACAACGGAGCGATTAACTTATTACGACTTAAAAAATAACCCATGAAAAATAAACTCATCCTCGCTTTTGTGTTTGCTTTTACTGGGATGGTATCAGCACAACAAGTTCCGCAATCCTATTTGTATGGGTATAATTTGTTTTTAATCAATCCAGCACTTTCAGGAACAAGCAATTGTACTGAAATCAGCATGTCGCATCACAACCAATGGGTAAAACTTGAAGGGGCACCGATTACCAATCACTTGACCGTTTCCACCCGCCTTGGAAACCATTGGGGTGTTGGAGGACAATTTATGTTGGATAAGATCGGGATGTTGCAACAAGTGTCTGCCCTTGGAAATGTTTCCTATGGATTCTATTCCGGTCAACAATCCCTTCGCTTAGGCTTATCCTTGGGGTACAACAATTATCGTGTAAATCCTAGCAATGCGGTGGCCTTCGATTTACTTGACCCCATCGTAAACGGTGGAAACCAAAGCGCGGGAGCAATAAGTTCAGATATCGGTATCGCATATAAATTAGGTGGATTTTATGTCTTTGGAAGTGTAAAACAACTCCTGAAAACCTATTCCAATTTTGGATATACGAACCTCCCCGGTTATGTGCAGCGAGCCCACTATATGATGGGTTCAGGGTATGACATCCCATTGAATAATACCTGGGAAATCCGACCGAATGTTTTGTTAAGAAGCATAAACAATGTGATGCAAGCGGACCTGAATATCGATGCAAACTACAAGTCATTTGTTTATTTTGGGGCTGGATTTCGATCTCAAGTTGGCTTAGTTGCTCGAGCTGGAATCACAGTAAAAGAAAAGTTCTTTTTTGGGTATGCCTACGAAGCACCGCTTGCGAACATTGCTTCGTACAGCAGCGGATCTCATGAAGTGATGTTGAAAATGACGATTTGTCGTCCCGAACGCACGAAGGTTGTTAAGACAAAAATGGACACTATAATCAAAACCATTGAACGAATTGACACCGTGTTCATTACCCAAACCGAGCGCTTCGTAGATACGATCTATTTAGATAAACCGCTCGAACCCTCGAAAACACCTGATAATGTTGGTGCCGTTTCTAAAACAATCTTGTTTGAATTCGATAAATCATTGGTCAAGAAAGAAAGCTTTGGGGAATTAGAAAGCATAGTAAACTTGCTTGAAATGAATCCTACGTATAAACTCTCTTTAGAAGGCCACACGGATGCGGTTGGATCTGAAGCTTATAATGTGGGCTTATCAAAGAACCGGGTAAATGCAGTGCGGGATTTCTTAGTAATGAATGGCATTGCAG
>Ga0315903_10005795_pt1 | contig 16026 bp, 17 predicted proteins | sample LakEriMetagenome_7_FD_203524 | JGI IMG/M metagenome (GOLD analysis project Ga0315903, IMG submission 203524) | Freshwater fungal communities from buoy surface, Lake Erie, Ohio, United States - Buoy 2 MA119 | ecosystem: Environmental > Aquatic > Freshwater > Lake | place: USA: Lake Erie, Ohio...
TTAGTAATTGATAAACCATGGCCATCGATGATGCGTGGTATTTGGAAGGAACCTAAAAGATATCAAGAGACTTACTGGTCAAAGTATGAAGGTGTTTACTTTGTTGGCGATGGCGCTAAGTTAGATACGGATGGTGCGATCTGGCTCTTAGGTCGAGTAGATGATGTCATGAATGTTTCAGGGCACAGAATTTCAACCACAGAGGTTGAGTCTGCACTTGTCTCTCATGAAGCAGTTGCTGAGGCAGCTGTAGTTGGCGCCAAAGATGAAATGACCGGCCAAGGAATTGTTGCCTTTGTGATTTTACGAGGTGGTATTGAAGCAGCCAAAGGGGATGAGCTAGTAAAACAACTACGAGATCATGTGGCCAAACAAATTGGCGCAATCGCTAAACCTAGGCAGATTATGGTGGTGGCAGAGCTGCCAAAGACTCGTAGCGGAAAGATTATGCGCAGATTATTAAAAGATGTTGCTGAAAACAGAGCAGTAGGAGATTCAACGACTTTAGCTGACCCTAATGTAATGAAATTAATCTCTGAAGGTTTAAACTCCGCTAAATCTGAGGATTAAATTAGCTTATCTACCTCACCCTTTAAATCGGTAAATATCTTAGGTAGATGTTGATCAAGGTAGGAGTAAATATAAGACTGCTTTATGTAATCAACTGGTTGCTTAAAGGTACTAAATAAAAGTACGGTGGCAATTAGATAAAAAATAATTAAGTTTTTTACTAGTGCAAGTAAAGCACCAAGGAGTGAATCAAGTAATTTAACTGAGGCAAAAAGCAATCCCTTATGCAGTAATACACCCACTTTTGCCAAAATATACTCAAGTGATATAGCAGAAAGTAATATTAAAATTAAGGTTAGGGTTAACTTAATTGATTTTGACTCAAATTGCGCTAGGTAATTAAGTGCAAGGTATATACCAAGTAGTCCGCCAAGAATATATCCGGCAGCCTTAAATAAGCTTTGTAGTAGGCCAAGGCGGTATCCGCTAAAACCAGAGATAAGCAGAGTCAGAATTACTACTAGATCTAAAATATTTAGCTCGCTCGGTATTGAAAAATTACTCAAAGCTTTACCCCGAACGCCTGTTCAACTTGGGTAAATAATTGATCGCGATCTGTGTAGGCGCCAATATGTTTGTTTACTACCTTGCCATCTTCATCAATAAACCAGGTCACTGGCGCTCCTGGTCCAAATAAAATCTTGGTTTTGCCTTCTAAATCCTCTAAGTGTGGCCAGCTCATCCCATACGCTTTTATAAAATTAATCCCAACCTGCCTGCTACTTTCTTCAATATCTACTCCAAGTAATTTAATCTCACTATTTTTAAATAACTCATTTTGGTATAGCTCAACAAAGTAAGGCACCTCCTGCCTACATCCCTCACACCAAGATCCCCAAACATTTACCACTATTGGACCCTTAATTGAATAGAAATCAATTGTGCCAGAGCCATCTAGGCAATCCAGTAATAACTCATTTGTAGAAGTCCCAGAGGTGTCAATCCCCGCACAACTTGGCACAAAACCTTGATTAAATGGCAGATTTGAATGACTGCTACAAGATGTTAAAAGTATAGTTACAAAAAGTGAAGAGATAATTATTGAGGGATATCTTCTCATCTAAAATCTGCCTCAACCTTCACTAGCCTGCTAGCTTTAATCTTATCTACCTCACCTACGCCATATGATGGACAAAGCTTTGCTAATACACACGCACCACATGCTGGCTTTCTTGAGTGACACACTCTTCTGCCATGCCAAATTAATCGCTGGGATAAATTTGTCCACTCTTTTTGAGCAATAAGTTCCCCCACCTCAAACTCAACCTTTACTGGATCTTTTTTATCACTCCAGCCAAATCTTCTAGATAACCTGCCAAAATGAGTATCAACAGTTATCCCCGGAATATTAAAACCATGACCTAAAACCACATTAGCGGTCTTTCTACCCACCCCAGGTAATGTTATTAACTTCTCAAGCGAATCTGGCACCTGGCCATTAAAATCAGTAAGAATCTTCTGGCTTAAAGCTTTAATATTTCTTGCCTTTGCCCGAAAAAAACCAGTTGATTTCACCAGTTGCTCAAGCTCTTTAATGTCCGCTGCTGCCATCTTTTTTACACTGCCATACCTTTTAAATAAGGCTTGGGTGGTTTGGTTTACCCGTTTATCGGTACATTGAGCAGATAAGACAGTTGCAACTAGTAATTGATATGGATTTTTATAATCTAACTCACACCGTACATTTGGATAAGTTTTAGTAAGAATTTTATAGATCGCTTTAGTCCTAAGCTTTTTTCTCACTATACTCTCTCTCACTTGCCATAGATTACGCTCAATAATTAAACTCATTAGCAAGCCTTAAGGTTATAGATGTATTCTCAAGCCCATGGCCGCCAAAAATGAAGAGGAAGCAGTCCGCAAAGCACCACTCTTTACTGCCCTAGATGAGGCCTCCGCTGCAACTCTTCGTGCTTCAATGACCGGGGTTAAGTTATCCCGTGGACAGGTTTTGTTTAAAGAGGGTGATGAGGGAGATCAATTATTTGTAGTTGTAGATGGAAAATTAAAATTAGGAACAACCTCAAATGATGGCCGGGAAAATCTGCTATCTATTTTGGGACCTGGAGATATGTTTGGCGAGCTCTCCTTATTTGATCCAGGACCAAGAACAGCAACTGCAACTGCAGTCGTTGATTCAAAATTATTAGCTCTAGCAAATGATCAGGTTATTGGTTGGGTCAAAGAGCATCCACAGGTTTCATTGCAGCTTTTAGGCAGATTAGCCCAGAGATTGCGCAAAGCAAATGATGTCTTAAGTGATTTAGTTTTTGCAGATGTGCCAGGGCGAGTGGCAAAGGCAATTATTGAGTTGGGTGAGAGATTTGGTACTAAAAAAGATGATGGGCTGCATGTTAACCATGAATTAACTCAAGAGGAGTTAGCTCAATTAGTTGGTGCCTCCCGTGAAACAGTTAATAAGGCGCTAGCTGATTTTGCATCTAGGGGCTGGGTTAAGCTAGAACCACGAGCAGTAACTATTTTAGATTATGAAAGACTAATAAAAAGAGCGCGATAAATTCTACGATCTCAAGTCATGTAAAGTCATTTTTTCTACTAATCTTTCAAAGGAAACTTTAGGTTCCCACCCAAGTATTGTTCTCGCTTTAGTTGCGTCTCCAACCAAAAGATCTACCTCCGCTGGGCGCTTAAAACTATCGTCTATAATTACATAATCCTCTGGATTACCTTTTAATCCAGCACAATCAAGTGCAAGCTCAAAAAATTCCCTAATTGAGTGGGTTTTGCCAGTAGCAACAACATAATCACTTGGTATTTCTTGTTGAAGCATTAACCACATAGCCTGAACATAATCACCAGCATATCCCCAATCTCGTTTAGGCTGAAGAGTACCCAACCTAATTTTATCTAATTTACCCGCAGCAATAAGAGCTATACCTTGAGTGATTTTTCTCGTGACAAATTCACTACCACGATACTCTCCTTCATGATTAAATAAAATGCCGCATGAAATATGCATTCCGTAAGACTCTCGATAATTAACGCAGATTTGATGGGCATATGCTTTTGCAACTCCATAGGGTGATCTTGGATAAAAACTTGTAGTCTCAGTTTGTGGAATCTGCTGAACCCTCCCGAACATCTCAGAACTCGAGGCCTGGTAAAACTTAATTTCTTTTTCAGCTCCGAGAGTCCTAATTGCCTCGAGTAATCTCAAAGGGCCAAGTCCTGTGACATTAGCCGTTAATTCTGGTTGCTTAAAACTTAAACCGACAAAACTTATGGCCCCTAGATTGTAAAGTTCATTTGGTTTAGTTTTATCTATAGCTCTAGTAAGGCTGGAAAAATCTGTAAGGTCACCTTCTATTAATTCAACGTTTGGGAATCGATTTGAAAATTCATTTGCGCGTGAATTTCGCTGGCCATTCAATAGTCCAAATATTTTATAATTTTTACTCGTCAAAAACTCTGTCAAATGAAATCCATCTTGTCCAGTAATCCCCGTGATCAATGCTCTATTCAAAATTCTCCTGACTAGTCCTTACAAATAGTTCTTGATTAAAACTTATTATTTCCTACTTTAGGAGAATAATCACTTCCAACTCTACTGGTGAATTTAGTGGTAATTCCGCTACCCCAATAGATGTCCTAGCGTGTTTTCCATCTATTTCACCTAGTACCTTAACAAATAAGTTACTTGCACCATCAATTACAGATGAAATTGCGGTAAAGCCAGAGATGCCATTTACAAATCCACCAACTCGGACAATCTTTTCAATTTTATCTATATCGGCTACTAATGAGATTGCAGCTAAAGCATTTAGTGCACAAAGTTGGGCCATCTCTTTTGCTTCATCCGGTGTTACCTCTTTGCCCACCTTGCCCACTTTAACAATCTTGCCATCAACTAATGGCAGCTGCCCGGCCACAAAGACTAGATTGCCGGTTTTAACAGCTGGCACATAGGCCGCCACTGGTAGTGCAGCAGTTGGCAGAGTTAAGCCTAATTCTTGTAATTTATTTTTAATGCTCACTTTAACTCTCGCTTCATATATGCAACTAATTGTTCGCCTGTACCAGGTGCTGGAATTACCTGCACTAACTCCCAACCATCACTGCCCCAGGTATCTAAGATCTGCTTAGTTGCATGCGAAAGTAGTGGAACTGTTGCGTACTCATACTTCATTTTTTTTCTTCTCTCTTTTTAATATATTTATTTTTAAATTCTAAATTAATTAGCTAGTGCTGCCTTAACTAAACCAGAGACCACACCACCATCTGCCTTACCAGCAATCTTAGGTTGTAATACCTTCATTACCAATCCCATACCAGATGGCCCTTTGGCATCAGTCTCGGCAATAGCATCTGCAATAAGTTTTTTAATCTCGTCCTCACTTAATTGCTCTGGCAGGTAATTAGCAATCACTGCCGCCTCTGCCTTTTCCTTACCTGCTAAATCATCGCGCTTGGCTTGGGTGTATGCCTCAACCGCTTCTCGCCGTTTTTTCGCCTCTCTAGATAAGACGGTAATAATCTCAGCATCGGTTAATACCTTTGCCGCTTTGCCAGCCACCTCTTCATTGGTAATTGCTGCCAGCAGCATTCTCACCGTGCCACTTACTACCTCATTGCGGCTTCGAATCGCATCGGTTAAATCTGCCTGAAGTTTTTCTTTTAGTCCCATAGCGGTATCTTCTCATGCCTATGGCATACAAAGTGCGCAAAAGTTCCCTCCCCTTACTCCCAAAGGGATACGGCGATATTCGTATTCTCCACTTTTCAGATCTTCACCTAACCCCAAAGCGAAAGCGGTTAGCTGTAGATATTAAAAGCTGGGTTGATCTAAAGCCTGATCTAATAATCTCAACTGGGGATTTTATTGCCCATAAAGATGGAATTAAGCCATTGATCAGTGCGTTGGGTGAGTTACTAGATACTCCTGGTTTATTTGTATTTGGCTCAAATGATTATTATGCGCCCAGGTTTAAAAATCCTTTTTCTTATCTATTGCCAGATAAGGGCGAGCGCAAATTAGGTAATAAATTAAACTCATCATTGCTAAGTAAGCAATTAAGTAAGGGCGGCTGGCAGAATCTAAATCATAAAAAGGTAAAGATAAAAATAAAAGGTGTGGTTATTGAAGCACGGGGTACAGATGATGCTCACTTAGAGTTAGATAATTATCCACTTGTGAAAGGAATGGCAAGTAAAGCAGCTGATATTTCACTTGGCATAACTCACGCCCCATATGAGCGAGTACTTGCGGCTATGGCGCAAGATAAATTAGATCTGATTTTGGCAGGACATACCCATGGTGGTCAGGTTCGATTACCTTGGCCAGGTGGTAGTAAAGCACTTACTACAAATTGTGATTTAGAAAATTGGCGCGCATCTGGTTTAAGTAAGGTAAATGATGAGCCATGGCTTAATGTCTCAGCTGGTATGGGGTATAGCCCGTACGCGCCAATTAGATTATTTTGCCCACCTGAGGTCTCACTTATCACCTTAACTGCTTAAAAAATATTTTAAGGTAGGCTTAAATAATGAATCTAACCTCATTTAAGTTACACCGCGTATATATATTAGTTGCATTACTACTAGTAATTCCAGATACCTTTTATTGGTATACCTTAAATGATTACACAAATTTAGCCCTCTCCTTTAATGCCATCACCTCATCCACCGGGCTTACCTGGCTATTAGTTAGCTATTTAGCCTTATTTTTCGCTCTCTTTGCCCAAAATCTTGAGATGCGGGCGTTTTTAACTGTGGTAGCACTGGTAACTAGAGTTTTCTTTTTAGTTTGGATTGTTGATATCTGGCGCACCAATGAGGTGGCATTTGTTACCTTGCTTAAAAATGTATTTGTTAAAACTGGCGAAGCACCATACATAGAGGCCTTTGCCACCGTAGCTCTGATTCCAATGGTTTTATCATTAGTTATTCAAAAGCGAAGTGTGGCTAATCTATTAACTGGCTTAGTTGACTTTCTAAAAGCTCCTGCCAATAAGACCCATATGGTTGTTTTCTACACCATCTTTGCTGCCGGTTATATCGGTGCCACATATACCATGATTATTTCACTGCTGGATAATTATGATTTAGCTAGATCTGATCAACCAGCTGGCTTTGCTGCCACCTTGGTTTGGTTATTTATACTGGGTATAATTCAAATTGCCTTAAAGTTACTTATTTTAGGACTTGCCTTACTAGCATCCTTATGGGCTTGGATTACCTGGCAAGGTGATATTAAAACTGTGTTAGGACACATGAAGGATTTTAAATTAGGTGAGTACCTAACTAGAAAGGTCGCCTCATATCTATATACCTTCTACTTTGCTGCAATCATTGGTTTTGCAGCAATTGGTATCCCAATTTATGCCTCAAGTACTTATGGCTTAAATCAGGATTACGCTGCCTTCCCGATGGTGGCAGCAGGTGGAGTAGTAATTACCTTCTTAGTTATCTTAGGAATACGTTTAGTATTTGAGCTTGCAGTTGCAATTATTCATATTGCAGAAAATACCAAAAGAAGCAATTAATAGGATATAAAAATGCACTCAATTATAGGATCATAACGTGCGTGATAAATCACCAACTATCGCTTTTACTGAAGCAATTATTCCGTTTTTAAAAGTTATCACTTTTGATAAATACTGATGAATATACAATCTCCGATCAGATTAATCCATGTACTAAACAAAGATGGTATTGGAGGTGCAGAAAGTTTAGTCAAAGCATTGTGCCACTCTCATCCCAATTCTAATAATAGAATTCGGCATGAAACTTTCTACATTGCAGATTCAAAATTTTCAATAGTGCTTTTCGAAAAAAAACTAGTTAAACTGATTCCAATTACGTTTACTGCAATGCGAATACTTAAAAACTTATTTATACACAGAATTTTGAAAAGAGAATATAATTTAATTTATATATTTCACCTAGCTGAGTCTCACATTGTCGCAAAAATGTTATCCGTATTTAAAAAATTTTTTAAAAATTCTGGATTTTTTCTTTACTTACACCAATCAAAATTTTTATTCCCTAATAAATTGATTTCCCTTACGCAGTCTCTGATTTATAGTTTTCCTACAATATGTTATTCAAAGTCTGCAACTGACTCATGGTATGAAGATTTTGGACAAGAATACAAAAAAAGATTTGTTATCCATAACATTGTAGATAATAGATTTTTAAATATGGGTTCGGATGTAGTTGATAATAAAGTTAAAGTATGTAGATTATTATTTATCGGAAGATTTGTAGAATGGAAACGACCCGATTTAGCTTTAGAGTTTGCTATAAAATTATCTAAAGTCCAACCAGTTGAAATTACTTTTGTAGGGATCAGCAAAGATCTATTTTTTTCAAAATATAATATTAAACTGGTTGATAACAACAACTTGTTGGTAAATTTTAAGGGTTACCAGAGCGATGTAAGTTTTTTTCTAAAAAATACAGATTTGTTAATTAACCTTTGTGAAACTAGACTGTCTGGAGAAAGCTTAGGTATTAATGGTTTAGAATCATTATGTTCTGGTGTTCCTGTTGTTGTTGCTAATGAGGGTGAGTCAGATTATTTTCAGCAGCCCGGGATTTATAAAGTTGAAGATTTTTTTGACTCTGGTGGAAGTGCTTTTGACTTGAAGCCAGATTCTATTTTTAATAGACTTATAAGAGGAGAAATTCATCTAAGTAGTCAAGAAATAAGTTTTTGGCGTGAAAAAATGAATATCAATAGATATAATTCGGACATGATTAAAGTAATCGAACAATTTTTTGTATCCACAAAGGAATAAATGATAGTACCATTTAACGATTTACAAACTCTTCATATTGCTAATCAAAAGAACTTTGTGAAAGTTCTAGAAGAATTAATTGTTTCATCAGAATTTATCTTAGGAAAAATGGTGAATGAATTTGAGCAGTTATTTTGTAATTTTACTAGCGCAAAATATGCAGTTGGTGTGGCCAACGGAAGTGATGCACTCCGGATAGCGATTTTGTCTCAAAAATTCCCTAGAAATAGTTCGGTACTTGTTGCTGCGAATACCTATTTTGCAGCACCAGCAGCAATAATTCATGCGGGTTTAAAGCCAATTTTTTTCGATGTCCAAATCGATACACGATTCCCGCTAGAAAATGACATAAATTCCTCCTTAACAGAAAATTCGGTGGGAATTATAAAATCACATTTATTTGGCGCAGCCGATACATTAAAAACCAGAGATTTGATTGAAATTCACGATTGTTCACAGGCGCACGGCACCTTAATTAATGGAAGCCATGTAGGTAAAGGTATTACTAGCACCTTTTCGTTTTACCCAGGAAAGAATTTAGGGGCTCTTGGCGATGCCGGATTGATTACTACAGATTCGCAAGGAGAATACAATGAGCTACTTGCTTGGAGAAATCAAGGCACGATGGGCGATAAATACTTGCACCATATTGTTGGGTTCAATTCTCGACTAGATTCTATTCAGGCTGGATTACTTTCAATAAAAATTAAAAATTTAGCTATAGAAAATCATCAAAGGGTACTCTTAGCAAAGCGATATGAGCACAATCTCACTAATCAAATTAATGAGGTAAGGTTGTTTAAAATACCTGATTCAGTCAATTCAACCTTTCACCTTTTCCAGATCTACCTTGAAGGAAAAGATGTTGTAGAAATTCAAAACAAATTGACAAAAAAGGGGATATCAACCGGTAGACATTACCCCATTCCGCTTCATCTCCAACCAGCATTTAAATCCCTTGGTTATGGCCCTGGTGACTTTCCTAACTCTGAGAAACTTGCTAAGTTTTCATTGACCCTTCCTAATTTCCCTTCAATGACAAACTCACAAGTCGATTACGTATGTGATAATCTTTTAGAAATTTTAAAGACGTGAATGAAAATATAAAAACAAATATTTGGTTTTTTGGAGCCGGGTATTGGGCGCAAGTTTTAATAAAAAAAATTAATGTGAAATTTCCAAATCATAATATTCAAGTAATTGATCCTAACATTAAAGCTTTAAAGGAATTAGCATCAAAATATTTATTTGTAGTTCCTTCAAGCATTGAAACTTTCAAGGAAAAAGCAAAAAGAGGAGACTTTGGCTATGTCGTTACCCCACCTAATACTCACTACCAAATCGCAAGTGATCTATTGGATTTAGGATGCCACACATGGGTAGAAAAGCCTCTTACTACGGACGCCGTTCAAGCAGAAGATTTGATAAAAAAGGCAATCGCCCAGAATTTAACGTTATTCATAGACAATACTTTTTTATTTGATCCATTAATTTTGAGTTTAAAACAATTAAATCAAACAGACAATACAATTAACCATATACATTCTAGACGGCAGGGATGGGGAAAGGTACTAAAGGATTTAGGAGTTTTATGGGACTTATTGCCTCACGACCTTTCTATAGTTAATAACATCTTTGGAAAGATCCAAAGCCACAGCCTACTATCGATTAATTTTGGACCCGAAAAAAGTAGATTGAGTAGAACCTCTTTAGCAGCATCCATTATGTTGATAACTGTAGATAATATCACTGTACAAATAGATTTAAGTGCTATTAGTAGAAATAAAATTAGACAAATTCAACTCATGAATTCTAATGAATTAATCACTTACGATTTGAACAGCTGTGGTTCTGCAATATTTAGGAGTAATTGGGATTCGCTTCCTGGCTTGACTAGTGCTGATGCTGAATTAATAACTGAAAACACACTTAATACCGAGGACAGTCTGTCAAATGCATTAGACTGTTTTATTGGGTTAGCTGAAAAAGGTATGTTTCATGCAAGTATGGACTTTGCAGTCCATGAAATTAGAATTATTCAGGATTTATTCGAAAAGTCGCAACTTATATTTGAACAAAAATAGAATATGTAGATATATTCATTTTTAAATGTAAAATACCCGCTTCCCTACGTTATGGGATAACTTACATTTAACCTGGAATGATGAAATTTAGCGAGATTTACTAAGTATTAAGACTAAACTACTTAATTTTATCTATTTCTCGACTATAATAATGTAGTATGAACTCTCTACTAAAAATATTTTCTTTTAGAGTAGATTTAAAATTTAGAAAAAAAAGAAATTATTTTGTCGCTAAATACACAATTTGTGATTCAATAAATATTGGGGATGGAACCAAAATATGGTCTTTTACACATATATTAAAGGGGGCTAAAATTGGTAGTTTGTGCAATATTGGAGAAAATGTTTTTATTGAAAATTATGTATTAATAGGTGACAAGGTTACAATAAAAAATGGAGTTCAAATCTGGGACGGTATCCATATAGAAGATGATGTATTCATTGGCCCTAATGTAACATTTACAAACGATCGTTACCCTTTTAGTAACAATCGAAATTATAAATTAGAAGAGACATTAGTTAAAAAGGGGGCCTCTATAGGTGCGAATGCTACGATTTTGCCGGGATTAGAAATTGGCTATAATTCTTTAATAGGCGCTGGAGCAGTTGTTACAAAGAATGTTCCAGATAATTCAGTGGCAGTAGGCAATCCTGCAAGAATCATAAAAAGGGCCGATTTCCATTCAGAAATTAATTGATTGCGTAGCTGTTAACAACCGATATTTAAGTTATAACAATCGAGTATTTAGTAAATATAAGTTGTAATGATCTAATTTAATCTAAGGAACTGTAACATGGGTAATTTGGTAAAGAAATTTATTACCACAACTTGACCAACAGCTCGATTATCTGAACTGAGTTGAGCGCTGCACCCTTCCTTAAGTTATCCCCGCAAACAAATAGATCTAATGCCATTGGATCATCTAACGATCTTCTAACTCTACCTACCCAGGTTGGATCTGTACCAACCATATCTGCAGGGGTAGGGAACTTATAATTTTCTGGATCATCTACTAACTCAACCCCGACTGCTTTTTTAAGCACATCTTGAGCTGCCTCTCGTGAGACCTCTTTTTTAAAGATGGCATGCACAGCCAATGAATGAGTAGTTAATACCGGCACTCTTACGCAGGTGGCAGATACCTTTAAGTTAGGTAATCCCAATATCTTTCTAGATTCATTTCTCACCTTTAGCTCCTCAGATGAGTACCCCTCCTCCTTTAAAGATCCAGCCCAAGGCACAACATTTAAGGCAAGAGGGGCTGGAAATGGTCCATTATCTTTGATTACATTTCTAATATCGCCTGCGTTATCACCAACGGAAGTATTTGCAACCTCGCTAATTTGTTTTCGCAAAGTATCTAAACCACTTTGACCTGCGCCAGAGGCAGCTTGATAGGAGGCAACTACTAACTCCTTTAAGACATACTCTTTATGTAGCGCTCCCATTGCCACAATCATGGAAAGTGTTGTGCAATTTGGATTAGAGATAATTCCTTTTGGTCTATTTTTAACTTGCTCTGGATTTACCTCAGGTACAACTAGTGGCACCTCTTTATCCATTCGAAAGGCTCCAGAGTTATCAACTACTACACAACCCTTACTTACTGCAATTGGTGCCCACTCAAGAGAAACCTCATCTGGCACATCAAACATGGCAATATCAATTCCTTCAAACGCCTCTGCCGATAGTGCAACAACAGTTAACTCTTCACCCCGGCAAATAAGTTTTTTTCCAGCGCTCCTGGCGGAAGCAATTAATCTAATCTCACCATAGACATCTTTGCGCTTAGATAAAATATTTAGCATTACTGTGCCTACCGCGCCGGTAGCACCAACTACAGCTAGGGATGGTTTTTTACTCATCGCCCGCTGCCGCCATAGACAACTGCCTCAATTTGATCGGCATCTAATTCAAATGCGGTGTGAGCGGCCCTTACGCCCTTATCTAAATCACTAGCCCGACATACAATTGAGATTCTAATTTCACTAGTTGAAATCATCTCAATATTAACTCCAGCCTCAGAAAGACAGGCAAAGAAGTTAGCGGTAACTCCAGGATGACTTCGCATACCAGCGCCAATTAAGGATAATTTGCCGATTTGATCATCATATTGAATTGATGCAAAACCGATCTCACCTTGAATTCGCTTTAAAACCGATGTGGCATTAGCCCCTTCAGTTTTTGGCAGGGTAAAAGAGATATCAGTTAAGCCAGTTGCGGCAGCTGAAACATTTTGCACAATCATGTCGATATTAATATCGGCATCTGCAATGGCTTGAAATATGGCAGCGGCCACTCCAGTTCGATCTGGCACACCAACAATGGTTACCTTCGCCTCACTTTTATCATGTGCTATTCCTGCGATTATTGCTGCTTCCATTTCGCCCCCTTCTGGATGATCCTTAACCACCCAGGTTCCTTCCTTGTTGGAAAAAGATGATCTAACATGAATTGGTAACTCATACTTACGTGCATACTCAACACAACGAAGATGTAATACCTTGGCACCACTTGCTGCTAGCTCTAACATCTCTTCATAGGTAACAGTTGATAATTTCTTTGCAGCTGGCACAACTCTTGGATCAGCTGAGAAGATGCCATCAACATCGGTATAGATCTCACACACATCTGCCTCAAGAGCAGCCGCTAATGCCACCGCTGTAGTATCAGAGCCACCTCTACCTAGAGTAGTTATGTCATTTGTATCTTGGGATACTCCTTGAAAGCCAGCAACAATTGCGATTGAACCTTCTTTAAGTGCTTCTTGAATTCGCCCAGGTGTAACATCAATAACTCTGGCCTTGCCATGGGTGGAGGTAGTAATAATTCCAGCTTGGCTACCAGTAAAAGATCTTGCTTCATGACCTAAATTAGATATTGCCATGGCAAGGAGCGCCATAGAGATTCGCTCACCTGCCGTTAGCAACATATCTAACTCTCGGCCATTTGGAAGTGGGGATACTTGATTAGCTAACTCAATTAATTCATCGGTGGTATCGCCCATCGCGCTAACAACCACAACCACCTGATGCCCGGCCTTTTTCGTAGCCACAATTCGATTAGCTACCCGCTTTAGCCCTTCGGCATCGGCAACGGAGGAGCCGCCAAACTTTTGAACGATTAATCCCATGGAGCAATTGTGGAGCATAGAAGCAGGATTTAGGGAATTATCTCAAATATTAAGACGGCTAAACATCTTACTATTTGAGATAATCTAATTATCAAAGCTTCTTCGGCCTTCAAATGCCCTACCTAAGGTGATCTCATCGGCGTATTCAAGATCGCCGCCTACTGGCAGCCCGGATGCAAGCCTGCTCACCTTTACCCCAAGAGGTTTGATCAATCTTGTTAAATAGGTAGCAGTTGCCTCACCCTCTAAATTTGGATCGGTTGCAATGATCACCTCATTGATCTGAGTTTGCGCAAGTCTGGTCATTAACTCTTTTATTCTTAAGTTCTCAGGCCCTATGCCATCTATTGGTGAGATCGCACCTCCTAATACATGGTACTTACCCTTAAACTCGCGAGTCTTTTCAATTGCTAAAACATCTTTACTCTCTTCAACTACACAAATAGAGCTGTTATCTCTTCTTGGATCTTTACAGATTCTACAGAGATCTTCTTCTGAAATGTTTCCACAGGTAGTACAAAACTTAACCCGCTCTTTTACCGTCTTTAAAATTTCAGCTAATCGGGAGACATCTACTCGATCTGATTGAATAATATGAAAAGCAATTCGCTGGGCACTCTTTGGTCCTACCCCAGGCAGCCGGCCTAACTCATCAATTAGATCTTGGATGATTCCCTCATACATAATTATTTTTTAAATTAAAGTTTAATTGACTTAAACCTTAATTTGACTCCTTTATTACTTTTGCACCCAGTTTGCTAGCTAATAACTCAGCCCCAGATAACATATTGGCATCGGTTGGATCCTCATCACCTCTTGCCATAGTGGTAGTTGAAATAGAGGTATCCACAGTTGCAGCAATCCTTCTTCGCACCCCAGTTACCTCTTCAAAGGCATCAGATAAAATCAAATCACTTTCTGATCTGATAAATGAATCCTTAGCTCCTATATTTACCATTCCAATGGTTATTACCTCTTCATCTAGGGAAAGTATCTGCGCACTAGTTGATAGTAGAGACCAGGTTAAGCGCCTGCGCTTTTTAACACTCTCAATTACCTCAGGCCACATTCTTCGCAAAGCTGAGATCTCAATTGAGCCAGATGGCTTAATTGATTTTTCACTTACCTCTTTTGGCTTCACCTCTTCAGACTTACTACTTTCTGCCCTTACCTGCGCCGGCTGTGCTGGTGCTGGCTTACTTTCAGCTTTTGGCTCAGCTTTTACTTGATTCTTTACCGCTGGCTTTACCTCACTTTTTTCTGACAATGCTTGTGTTGGATTTGATATCGAAAGCAGCCGCTCTAGCTTTTCTACCCTAGCTAGCAGGGCAGCATCATCGGCGGCCGGTAATAAAATTCGGCCACAAATTAACTCCAAAATTAATCTAAGCGGAGTTGCCCCCCGCATTGAGGTTAAGCCTTGCGCCAATATGTCAGCTGCTCTAATCAAGGTAGCAACACCTATTAATTTTGCTTGGGCTCTAATTCGATCTAATTGATCTTGAGGTAATTCATTTAAAATAGAGGAGTTATTTTGATCTGAGGCCTCAACAATTATTAAGTCTCTAAGCCGCTCAAGTAGATCTTGAGCAAATCTTTTTGGATCAGCTCCTGACTCAACCACTCTATCTACTGTGTTAAATAGGCAGGCAGAGTCTCTGGCAGCGAGTGCGTCTATTGCCTCGTCCAATAGTGCAGTATCGGTAAAACCAAGAAGCGCTACTGCGATCTCATAGGTAACACCATCACTGCCAGCACCAGCTAGTAATTGGCCTAAGACAGAGAGTGCATCCCGGACTGATCCACCGGATGATCTAACAACTAATGGAATAACACCTTTAGCTACCTTTATTCCCTCTTGCTCACAGATCTTTTCTAGGTGCGCACTTAAGATTGCAGGTGGCACTAATCTAAATGGATAGTGGTGGGTTCTAGATCTAATTGTGGAGATTAATTTATCTGGCTCAGTGGTAGCAAAAATAAAAAGCACATGAGCTGGGGGCTCTTCTACTACTTTAAGTAAGGCATTCGCCGCCCCTGGTCCTAATTGGTGGGCTTCATCAATGATATAAATTTTGTAGCGAGATTGAACTGGTGCAAAAAAAGCTTTATCTCTTAAGTCCCTTGCATCATCAACTAAACCATGGGTAGCAGCATCTAACTCAATTACATCCAATGAACCTGGTCCATTTGCTACTAAATCTTGACAGGATTGACATGTGCCACATGGGTTTGGAGTTGGACCTTTCTCACAATTTAAAGATCTAGCCATAATTCGAGCGCTCGATGTTTTGCCACAACCTCTTGGTCCACTAAATAAATATGCGTGGTGGATCTTTCCTGATTCCAAAGCATTAGATAATGGAGTAGTCACATGCTCTTGGCCAATCACATCGGCAAAGATTGATGGGCGATACTTGCGATATAGCGCTAGTGACATTACCCCTCCAAATCTGTGCTTAAAAGAAAACTTCGCCT
>Ga0315903_10005796_pt1 | contig 16025 bp, 16 predicted proteins | sample LakEriMetagenome_7_FD_203524 | JGI IMG/M metagenome (GOLD analysis project Ga0315903, IMG submission 203524) | Freshwater fungal communities from buoy surface, Lake Erie, Ohio, United States - Buoy 2 MA119 | ecosystem: Environmental > Aquatic > Freshwater > Lake | place: USA: Lake Erie, Ohio...
AAGAATAAAAATAGAACAGTGCGGGCGTAGCTCAATGGTAGAGCCCTAGCCTTCCAAGCTAGTTACGCGGTTTCGATTACCGTCGCCCGCTCCATTCTTTCTAGTATCAACTAACGCTTCCCACCAAAGTAATTGATGCAATTCCCGTCGCTGTAATTGTGTTTGCCCCAGAAGTTCCTGTTCCATCAATTAGATGGATCGCTAGCGAGGAACCTCCCGCAGCAACATTGATGGTTCCGATAACGAGAAATTGGTAACCAGCCCAGGTGGCACCGCTTCGATATTCAACAACGCTTGTTGTCATGTAATTGAAGGACAACGTATGACCCGTTCCACTGGCAACAAGATTTAGGCCAGTCTTTCCATCTTTGTAATTTGATTTGGCTCTAACAATAATTTCGAATTTATAACTTTGACCTGCGTTGAGGACTCCAAAATAAGTACTTGATGCAGAAGTATTTGAAGTTGCGGTAGATAGAGTGAAGTCAGGAATGGTAATTACTTGAACATTTGATGGCCCTGTTGCGCCCGTAGCTCCTGTATCACCTTTGGCACCTGCGTCACCAGTATCACCTTTAGGACCTTGTAATCCCGTATCGCCCTTTGCACCTGCGTCACCCTTTGCACCTGTTAATCCAGTGTCACCTTTAATTCCTTGGAGTCCTGTATCACCTTTTGCTCCCGTGGTTCCTGTATCACCTTTCAAACCTTGTGTACCTGTCGCACCTGTATCGCCTTTCAAACCTTGTGCTCCAGTTAAACCTGTTGCACCTGTTAAACCAGTATCACCTTTATCTCCTTTTAATCCTTGTGGTCCTGTTGCGCCGGTTAGTCCTGTTGCGCCCGTTAGACCATTCGCACCCGTTGCACCTTTATCACCGGTTAAACCTTTGTCACCCTTATCGCCTTTTGCTCCCGCAACACCGGTGTCACCTTTCTCGCCTTTCTCTCCTTTTTCACCAGGTTCGCCTTTAGGACCAACTGCTCCTGTTAATGCAGATCCTCTTTCACCTTGCTTGCCATCACTTCCAGCGTTACCTGCGGGGCCTTTAAGACTTACTGGAGCTGGCCAACGATTCGATGTCTTTGGTCCGTAAATATTGAATGTAAGAACATCAATATAGAAATCTCCGTTGATACCTAATTTCGCAGTGGGAGCACCTTTGCCATTGAGAACTGTGTTTGCGCTCGTTTGATTTGTACGTCCTGCTGATGTTGCTGGACTTATCCCTATTGAAATAAAAAGTGATAGCGCAATGAAAATGCGCGAAAGGCGATGCAGCGTGCTCATGGATACCCCTCCTCAAGGGGTAAGTACCCCCTGAATAGGGATGTGGAGCTACATAGTCCTGCCGCATGAAATGGATAAGTAGACCTAATTCTCTATACCAATTCTCAGGTATTGAGCGTATAAGTAGCCACCTGGATAAGAAAACTCTGATGTGGTTCTCATAAGTAATCGCTTGCCAATTCAGGTAGGAGTAGTTTTATCCCGTTATCGAATACGAGGGTATTCGAATTAAGTACTCGATCGACTAAGGAGTATGAATGAAGAAAAAGTTAATCGCAGCTTCAGTAGTTGCGGGACTTGCACTCACTCTCGGTGGTGCTGCTGGCGCTTCAGCACATGACCGTATGGGCGAGAAGGGTCAAGGGCTTACATCTATCTTGACTGGACTTGTATCAAAGGGAACTTTGACACAAACACAGGTAGATGCAATAACCAAAGCACTTACTGATGCTCGGGGCGCTGCAAAGGCTGCACATGATGCAGCTAGAGCCGAACACATCAAAGTGATCACAGATACTTTGGGCATAGATGCTGCGACTCTTAAGTCTCGTCTCGGTGCTGGTGATTCACTCGCAACAATTGCTGGTGCAAAGAAGGATGCTTTGATTACCGCACTTGTTGCTTTGGAAACCAAAAGAATCGATGCTGCTGTAACAGCTGGAAAGTTAACGGCTGAGAGAGCAACAGAGATGAAGTCGAAACTAAAAGACTTTGTTACCAAGATGGTTGAACGCAAACAAGGCATGGGCAAAGGTCCCAAGGGAATTGGAGGACCAAAAGGTCCTGGCGATTTCATGGGCAAAGGCCATGGCCGGGGCGGACACTAACCACAGGTAGTACACAGTTCTTTCGTGTAGTTCCTCCTAAGACAAGAACCGCTGGCAGAAATGCCAGCGGTTTTCTTTTTTCTTTGAGAAAGTAATCCTGTGAAAATTCATATCGGTAGCGATCACGCAGGTCTCGAATTCAAAAATAAAATTGTTGAGCACCTTCGCGCTCAAGGTCACACAGTCGAAGACCATGGACCGCATGTCTATGACGCTCTCGATGATTACCCCGTCTTCTGCATTCCCGCCGCAGAAGCCACAGCTCATGAACCAGGATCATTTGGAATCGTCCTAGGTGGCTCGGGTAACGGCGAACAGATGGCAGCAAATAAAGTTAAAGGGGTGCGAGCTGCTCTCGTGTGGAGCCTGGATACCGCGAAATTGGCGCGTGAACATAATGATGCAAATGTCATTTCAATTGGTGGCCGTATGCATGATGAAGAATTTTGCTTGAAGTTGGTTGATACTTTCTTGGCGACGCCATTTTCGGGCGACGAAAGACATGTGCGCCGAATTGGATTGATGGCGAAATATGAGAAAGATGGCAAGCTCTAAGTTATTTGGCGACCCATCCGCTATCTGAAGCCAAAATTGCGCCATTAACGTTCGAAGCATCATCGCTGGCTAGAAATAGTAAGCATGCTGCAACTTCTTCGGGTTCAGCAGTACGGGAAGCGTTTGCCAAATTGACTCCTAAAAGTTCCATTGTTTTCTGGCCACGAATTGGTTGTGACATATCCATGATGTTGGTCTTCGTTCCTCCTGGAGCAACTCCATTGGATCTAATTCCGCGACTTCCATAAATTGTTGCAATAGATTTGATAAGCCCATTTAACCCGTGCTTGCTAGTCGTATAGGCAGTCCCAGCAATTCCAGATTTGAAACTCGCACCACTAGAGGTCGTAACTATCGAGCCTTTTCCCTGCAACAACATCCTCTTGATAACTTCGCGAGATAGTTTCATGACTGATGTTAAGTTGACTGCAATAACACGATCCCAGAGTTCATCATCGAGTTCATCAAGGGGTACAAATCCATCCATGATCCCTGCGTTATTTATCAAGACATCTATCTTTTCACCTGCAGCGTTCATGATTTGATTGATGGTTGCGGCGCTTGTGAGATCTCCACTCACACACTTAATCAGCTGATTTCTTGCATGGAATTCTTGTTCAAGCTGGGTTAATCGCTGCTCTGAGATATCTACCGCGATTCCAATCCCACCTTCAGCAACGAAGCGTTCAATCGTTGCTTTTCCGATTCCAGACCCTGCTCCGGTAATGATTCCAACTTGTCCGGCAAATCGCGCTGACATTGAAACTCCTCTAGATAAGTTTCAACGAGGATAAATGTTGAGCCTAACTTTTGGCACACGGCAGCGACAAAGTGAAGGCTTATTTGCGCGTGTATTGAAAATCTGTGACGACGTGCTCTTTAATGATTCCTTTGCTCTCGAATTTCGTGAGTGGGCGCCATTGAGGACGTGGAATCACTCCCCCTTTGAAATCTTTATTGGCAGCAAAATTCTTTTCGATTTCTTGAGCGTAGGGATACCAATCTGTTGCAATATTAATACGGCCACCGGTCTTAAGTTTTTTTGCAAGGATCTCGATAAAGGATGGTTTTAACAATCTTCGCTTGTGCTGGCTGCGCTTTGGCCAGGGATCAGGGAAGAAAATATGGAAAGCATCTATTGAGCTATCTTCAATGTGTTTTGTTAAAACTTCATAAACATCTTCATTGATGATTTTTAAATTTCTCACTCCAAGATTCTCCGCTCGAATAATCAGAGCGCCTATGCCAGGTTTATGTACTTCCACTGCGACATAACCCGTCTCAGGATTATTCGCTGCGATTTGAGATGTCGCTTCTCCCATTCCGCTGCCAATTTCGAATACAACCTCTTTGGGATTGAGTGAAGGAAATAGTTCACGGGGATTAATGACTCCCTGGAGGGGAATTTCGAATCGGTTCCAATGCTCGGAGAGCGCTTCGGCTTGAGCCTTGGTCATGCGGTCACCGCGCAACCTAAAGCTGCGGAGGCGGAACTCTTGTCCTGTGACTTGCTCCATAGTGGCAAAGAGTGCCATCTCTGCTTGGATACGCGCATGCCTGGAAATAATCTCTCGCGCGCTGAAGCCGCTGAACGTTCGTCACATCTCACAATGAAGCACTACGACATCCTCTTGGATGTCACAACCGGTGAGGAAACATTTCACGCCACCACAAAAGTAACGTTTAGCTGCAACAAGCCCGGCTACGACACCTTCATTGATGCAGCGGGTAAGAGAATCATCTCCGCGACTTTGAATGGCGCACCTGTTGATATTTCACAATATGACGGCGAATCAGTCTTTCTCAAGAATCTTCAAACGGAAAATGAACTCATTATTGAAATTGAAGCCATTTATTCCAAGAGCGGCGAGGGCCTACAGCGTTCAGTAGATCCTGTTGACAATGAGGTGTACCTCTACTCGCAAGGCGAGACTGCATTTATTCGCAATATGTACCCCTGTTTTGATCAACCTGATTTGAAAGCAACCTTTGCCATTTCTGCAATTGCGCCAGCTCATTGGCAGGTCATCTCAAATAATCCAGTCAAGAAAGTTTCTGAAAGTGGTGGAAAAAAGAAATGGGAGTTCACCACAACTCCAGTCATGTCTACTTACATCACAGCGCTTGTTGCTGGTCCTTATTCATTTGTCTCTGATGAATATAAGGGCAAGAAGACGATTCCGATGAGCATCTTTTGCCGTAAGTCTCTCTTTGAGCATCTCGATGCGGACGAAGTCTTTCTCATCACCAAACAAGGCTTTGCCTACTTTGAAGAAGTCTTTGGTTTGGCATATCCATTTGAAAAATACGACCAGATTGCAGTCGTTGATTTCAACTGGGGAGCCATGGAAAATGCTGGCGCCGTTACATTCCGCGAAGATCTCTTAGTCTTCCGCTCCAAAGTTACTGAACGCATGTACAACGCACGCGCCAACACAATCCTTCACGAGATGGCCCACATGTGGTTTGGCGATATGGTCACCATGAAGTGGTGGGATGACTTATGGCTCAACGAATCTTTTGCTGAATGGTCTTCTTACCTTGCACTTGTTGAAGCTACTAAATTCAAGAATTCATGGGCAGGCTTTAATGCAGAACGTAAGAACTGGGCATATCGCCAAGATCAACTCAGCTCTACCCATCCGATTGCATCAGATATGGTCGATATCGATACCGTCAAAGCTAATTTTGATGGAATTACCTATGCAAAAGGCGCATCCGTATTACACCAGCTTGTAGCCCACGTTGGCCGAGATAATTTCATTAAGGGACTCCAGAAATACTTCGCCAAGCACGCATTTAAGAACACCACACTTCAAGATTTGCTCTCCGAACTCGAAGCTACGAGCGGTCGCGATCTCACGCCATGGGTTTCTACTTGGCTTCAAACTGCAGGAGTGAACACGCTTCGTCCTGTCATTGAAGTTAGTGGAGATACATACTCGTCTGTTGCAGTTCTCCAAGAGCCACCTCTTATTCCAACAGGGTCATCCGAGCTTCGTCCGCATCGCATGGCTGTAGGACTATATGATCTAAAAGATGGCGTGCTTGCTCGTCGCAAATCTGTAGAACTTGATGTTGTCGGAAAACTTACAAAGGTAGATGGACTAGCTGGCGAAAAGGTAGCTGATCTCCTTCTCATCAATGACCATGATCTCTCTTACGGAAAGATCCGTTTTGATGAACGCTCAATCGCAACGCTGAAAGCTCATCTCGGCAAAGTGAATGACGGTTTGTCGCGCGCACTATGTTGGGGCGCAGCATGGGACATGCTCCGTGATGCTGAGCTATCCGCAAGTGATTTCATCGATATCGCAATCGCTGGTCTACCTGGTGAGGACGACATCACCACCGTAACAATCTTAGGAAACCAACTCATTTCTGCAGTTGAGATCTATTCTGCTGATAAGAATCGAGATGCTAATCGAGAGAAGATTGCTGCAGTGCTCTCAGATTTGCTCGATAAAGCTCCCGCGGGAAGTGGACACCAACTTCAGTTTGCTCGCACCTTTGCATCGCTGGCACATACACCCACCCAAACTGCGCGCATTCGAGAACTTCTGGATGGAAAACTTTCCGGTTTAGTTATTGATGCTGATCTGCGTTGGCACTTTGTGCTCTGCTTGGTCGAGCGCGGCGCTTCTAATCAAGAAGAGATTGATGCCGAACTTAAGCGCGATAACACCTTGACCGGCCAACTCGCACATGAGCGATGCGTTGCAGCATTCCCTACGAAAGAGGCTAAGGAAGCTGCATTTAAGCGCGCTACTGAAGATGAGAGCATCTCAAATTGGTCTCGTCTCTCGGCGATTCAAGGTTTTGGACGTCCATTACATCGCGAACTCCATGAAGCTTTTATCGATCGATATTTCGGATTGATCCTTGATACCTACAACACCAAGTCCTATGAGGTTTCAACCAGCATTATTGATCTGTTGTATCCGGTTTATGTCATCTCCCCGAGCACTCTGGATAAGACAAACGCCTGGCTTAACGGCGCCGGTAAAGATGGACATCCGACGCTACGACGCCACGTCTTGGAAGCAAAAGATTCGTTGGAGAGAGCTTTAAGAGTTCGCGCGCAAGATAAGTAATTACTCGTTAATGCGAGTAATGAGATCTTGCTTCACGCGGTTCTTCTTTGCTTTTTTCACATTCTCAAGTGCAACCACAGCCACCCAGATAAATAAAACTATCGAGACTGGCGCAACAAAGAACCAGATAAATCCTTCGAGGAAACCAAGTGGTTCTCCTGGCATTGAGCCATCTTCATTGAGTGCAAGTTTGATTGCGTTATTTACCAGCATGCGCGCAGTTTAGGCAGATGCGCCTACAACTCCAAATGGAGCGAGGTAAGGAACCCACCGTTCTTCAGCTCTTCCCGTTCCCAGAATTCGCCATGCTGCTCCGACTGGTTCACGTGGTAGTGAGCGAAGTCTCCAACCTAATTCCTTCAGAGTTTTATCTGCTTTTACATGGTTGCAACGATGGCATGCGCTCACAACGTTATCCCATGTGTGATCGCCGCCTCGACTACGAGGCACGACGTGATCAATTGAGGTAGCTGTTGCTGAGCAATACACACAACGACCACCATCGCGAGCAAAAATTGCACGTCGTGAAAGTGGAACAGTGTGGCGATAAGGAATTCTCACAAATTTATGGAGGCGAATAACCGCTGGAAGTTCGAGGGAACCTGAGGTGTAATGGAGTGTGATGCCAGATTCTTCAACCATTGTTGCGCGATTATTCAAAACTAAAATGAGCGCGCGTCTATCAGAAACGACACCTAGTGGCTCATAGGTGGCGTTTAAAACTAGTGTCCTTCTCGATGAGGTAGTCACCGTCTTAAATCCCCTTTGGTCCGACGCGTGGCTCGCGTCGTGGGGGAAATCCTGCCCGAATTAGCCCGAAATTGTGCGGATATTTGATTAAGTTCTTATAAAGTCTTGCTCAAATGGAGCTGAATGTGAGCCTCAATGAGGCCTTGGACTGGTTTCTTGGCTCTCCCATCCGCATCTTGATCATTCTGGTGCTTGCGGTCATTCTCCAGAAAATCGCTTCCCGAGCAATTACCAAAGTTTTAAGCAGAGTCGCCGAAGCTGACTTCATTCCGGGTGAGAAAACTTCTGTAACGCGTCAACGTGAACGTGCACGTACTGCATCTTCTGTTTTAAACAGTAGCTCAAAGGCTCTGATTGGACTCATTGCTGGCGCCATGATTCTTGGTGAGGTTGGAGTAGATCTCGGACCTCTTGTCGCTTCTGCCGGTGTTGTGGGTTTTGCCGTTGGTCTTGGCGCACAAACAATTGTGCGCGATGTCTTCTCTGGAATCATCATGCTTTTGGAAGATCAATACGGCGTTGGCGATAACGTTGATGTTCTTGATGTCAAAGGAAAAGTCGAAACTGTCGGTTTGCGCATTACAACGGTTCGCGACCGTCAAGGCACGTTATGGTATTTACGTAATGGTGAAATTCTAAAAGTTGGTAACAAATCTCAGAAGCCGCGGGGCTGATTCACCATCGAATGAGCTGCCATCTCTAGGTAGTTCCATAGCTCTGATCTCAGTTCATCCTTCATCTCAAGTTGATCAACTGCTGACTTCATATGTTGTAACCAGACATCTCTTTCAACTTCACTAATGTGAAATGCCGAATGACGCATTCTTAGTCGTGGGTGACCTCTTTGCTCGCTGTAAGTCTTTGGGCCGCCCCAGTATTGCTCAAGGAACATAAGTAAACGTTCTGCAGCTCCCTTGAAATCTTCATCGGGATACATCGGGCGTAATAATGGATCAACAGCTACGAGCGCGTAAAAGTGAGACACCAATTGTTCAAATGTAGCTCTGCCGCCCATCGCTTCATACAGATTAGTTTCGTTGCTCATAACGATTTATCCACGGCTTATTTTGAGCGACCACAAACCCAACAAGCCCACCGGAATTGCAGCAAACGCACAGAGCCAGCCATAAGAAAGAGTTCCAATAATTACTCCAGCTAAAGCTCCCCCACCTGCACCAGAAAGATTCATTACGAGATCACTTGCTCCTTGCGAAGAAGTTCTCATCTCTGGCGATACAGACTCTGTTAATAGAGCGGAACCAGCAATGAGAGTGCATGACCAGCCCAGGCCGAGTAGAAATAGTCCAATTCCAAGAGTTATCGCATCATCTGCTTGAGCAAAACCGGAAACGATTGATGAGAGCAAAAGTGTGGCAACTCCAATTTGAATCACACGGATTCTTCCTAGTCGATCACTTAGCGCACCAACTACTGGTGAGAATGCGTACATACCTAAAACGTGAATACTGATGACGAGCCCAATAATGGTGAGTGTGACATCAACATGAGCCATATGAACTGGCGTCATCACCATGATTGAGACCATTGCGATGTGACCAATGGCGATGGAAAGTATTGAGAAAAGAGCCTTTGGATTAGATCGAATGTGTCTAAGAGCCGCTTTAGTTGCACCTTTAACCTTATTCAGATTTCCTGATTGTTGCGCCGCTGTCAGAAATGGATCAGGTCGTAGAAATAGTTGAATCACAACAATTGCGAGTGTAAGTGTGACCGCTGAGACTACATATGGTCCAACCAATCTTGGCAAACCAAGTTCCTCTGCAACACTTCCCGCCGGCTCCATCAAGTTCGGCCCTGCCACTGCACCTACTGTTGAACCCCACACCACAAAGGAAAGTTGTTTAGCTCGAGTTTCATTTGTGGCAAGGTCGACTGCCGCAAAGCGCGCTTGGTATCCCGCTGCAGATGCCGCACCCACTAGGAATGTTCCTGCAAGCATTAAGTAGATGTTCTTCTGGGAGCCACCAAGAATTGCGAAAAGTGAGCCAATAACGCCGGCCATGAAGCCAGTTGATAGAGCAAGCCTGCGTCCACCACGCGCTGTTAATCGCGCCAGTGGAAGAGCAAGCGCTGCCGCACCCAATACTGATGAAGTTTGTGCCAGACCAGCGAGCGTTTCAGATTCCGTTATGGAAGCAACGAGCAACGATCCAGCCGCAACCGTGCCGGCAACGCCAACACCATTGAGCACTTGTGCCGTTGCAAGAACCTTGACGGTCTTTTCTTGCAACGCAGTATTTGGCATTACTTAACTCTGATCCAGACCGCAGTATCTGTAGGAAGGAGATTTCCCTTGAGCGGACCGCTCGCGACAAGAATTTCGGAGTTGGAAGGTAATTCAAAATCTGGACCGAAATTTATGTAGCAGGCAAAGTTTCCGGGACGAGAGAATGCGACAACATCTTTGCCAGCTTCTATCCACTCCATAGGACCATCACCAAGGCCTGGCTCAAGTTTTCGTGCCGCCAGAGCTTTGCGATAAATATTCAGAGTGGAATTGGGATCGTTCTCTTGTGATTCTGCTGAATAATGGCCCCACCACGAACTTGCGGGCAACCACGCATCTTCAGGATTCAACTTATCGTTGGTTGAGAAACCAAATGCACCTTGTGGTGAAGTCTTCCATGGAATTGGGACACGACAACCGTCACGACCGCGATCTTTATAACCACTCATCTTCCATCGTGGATCAGTAAGTCTATTTTCTGGGATGTCACGGACTTCGGGAACAGCGAGTTCTTCACCTTGATAAAGGTACGTTCCACCTGGAAGTGCAAGAGCCATCAAGGTTGCGCTTCGTGCGCGCAGAGTTCCGCGTGCAATGTTCAACTTTGTGGGATCTCCTTGGCGCGACCACGTAGTGTCGCCATGATTTGTCAGTCCTAAATCAAGGCGATCAACGGAGCGGACCACATCATGGTTATTGAATACCCACGATGTTGGCGCTCCAACTTCAGCAAGAGCTGAGATGGAATTATCGATTTTCTTACGAATTTCCTCGGGTTTCCAGAGCGTTGTGAGCATCTCGAAATTAAATGAATTCTGAAGTTCGTCGGCACGAACATATCGAGCGATACGTGAAGCTGGACTGACCCAGGCTTCGGCAACTGCCATGCGATCACCCTGATATGAATCAAGAATCTTGCGCCAGCTGCGATAAATATCGTGAACACCTTCTTGGTCCCAGAACGGTTTATGTTCTGGGCTGAGCATGCGCGTGAAGTTGTTTTTCCCTAGAATCTTGGAAATCCAACTCTCACGAATGTCAGGCAATCCCTTTTCCTTGAACATCCCGTGAGCAACATCAATACGGAATCCATCTACTCCACGATCGAGCCAGAACTTCAAGACATCTTCAAAGTGGCTGCGAACTTCTGAATTCTCCCAATTGAGATCCGGTTGTTCGACGGCAAAAAGGTGGAGATACCACTGCCCTAACTTTCCATCAGCTTCAACAATGCGATGCCAGGCGGGTCCACCAAAGACTGCTTGCCAATTGTTTGGTGGCAGATCTCCATTTGGACCTTTACCATCGCGGAAAATATAACGGGCACGTTCTGGAGAACCTGGTTTTGCTTTTAATGCGGCTTGGAACCACTTATGTTGATCTGATGTGTGATTAGGAACAATGTCAACAATTACCTTAATTCCATGTTCGTGTGCATCTTTAATCAAGCGCTCTGCATCTTTAAGAGTTCCATAATCTGGTTCGATGTTCATGTAATCAGAGACGTCATAACCGTGGTCGTTCTGAGGAGATGGGTACCACGGCGTAATCCAAATTGCATCGACGCCAAGTTTCTGTAGGTAACCAAGTTTTGAGCGAATACCCTCTACATCGCCTATGCCGTCGCCATTTGAATCAGCAAATGAACGGATATAGATCTGATAGGTAACTGCATCGCGCCACCAAGGGCGAACGCCGCGAGGCGCTAGCTGGGTACTCATTTTTTCTCCTCTACATATTGCTGCAAGAAAGCCCTTTCCTCGTCATTGAGCGGGCGAGACTTTGCAACACTTTCATCGACTGCGACTTGAACCGTTTTCACGCGGGCATAAATCTTCTTTTCGTCTTTGATCTCATAGACCATGGCAAAAGATGAATTCCCTATCGATTCAACCCAGAGTTCGACATCGACATAGATTCCACCTTGGAATATCGGGGCTAGGAAATCTACTTCTGCACGCGCAACAACCATCTCTAAAATCCCAGGCAGTTTTCCATCACGAGTGTGTTGCACAAAGGACCATTCAAAGCGAGCTTCTTGAGCAAAAGTTAAGTATTTAGCATTGTTCACATGGCCCATAGCGTCGAGATCATCCCATCGCACAAAAGCTTTATGGTGATACTTCATCGAGTTAACTTTCTATACGTCACACGATGGGGACGAGCGGCTTCGGGACCAAGGCGATCAATCTTATTTTTCTCATAGGACTCAAAGTTTCCTTCAAACCAGAACCATTGAGAGTCACCTTCATAAGCCAGGATGTGAGTTGCCACGCGATCTAAGAACCAACGATCATGGGAAATAACAACAGCGCAACCTGGAAATTCTAGAAGTGCATTTTCCAAAGAACCCAGCGTTTCTACATCAAGATCATTTGTGGGCTCATCGAGTAGCAAAAGGTTTCCACCCATCTTTAGGGTGAGCGCGAGATTTAGACGATTTCGCTCTCCGCCCGATAGCACTCCAGCAGCTTTCTGTTGATCTGGTCCCTTAAATCCAAAAGCAGAAACATAAGCGCGACTCGGCATCTCTACAGCGCCAACTTTCATGAAATCTAAACCATCAGATACAACTTCCCAGAGCGATTTCTTTGGATCAATTCCACCGCGAGACTGGTCGACGTAAGAAATCTTTACCGTCTCGCCTACCTTGATGCTTCCCGAGTCTGGGGTTTCTAAACCAAGAATCATCTTAAAGAGTGTTGTTTTACCTGCTCCATTAGGGCCAATAACACCCACAATTCCATTTCGTGGAAGTGAGAATGACAAGTTATCAATCAGTAACCTCTCGCCAAATCCTTTAGAGAGGTTCTCGACATCAACCACGATATTTCCAAGGCGTGGGCCCATAGGAATTTGAATCTCTTCGAAATCTAGTTTGCGTGCCTTTTCTGCTTCAGCTGCCATCTCTTCGTAGCGAGCAAGGCGTGCCTTTGACTTAGCTTGGCGACCTTTAGCGTTCTGGCGTACCCAATCCAATTCTTCCGCCAAACGTTTAGCACGCTTCGCGTCTTTCTGCCCCTCTATCTTTAAGCGAGCAGCTTTCGTCTCGAGATAAGTGGAGTAATTACCTTCATACGGATAGGCGCGACCTCGATCGAGTTCGAGAATCCATTGCGCAACGTTGTCCAAGAAATAACGATCGTGGGTAATTGCTACAACTGTTCCCTCATATTTTGATAGGAACTGCTCCAACCAAAGAACAGATTCAGCATCAAGATGGTTAGTGGGCTCATCAAGCAGCAGCAGATCTGGCTTCTGTAAAAGTAATTTGCAGAGCGCTACACGACGTCGCTCGCCACCAGAAAGGACTTTTACATCAGCATCGGGAGGTGGGCAACGAAGCGCATCCATCGCTTGTTCAAGTTGTGAATCTAAATCCCAGGCATTGAGGTGATCAAGCTTTTCCTGCAGGCTACCCATTTCTGCAAGCAACTTGTCGTAATCTGCATCAGGGTTTGCCATCTCTTCTGAAACTTGATTAAAACGCGCAAGAAGCGCCATAGTTTCCGCAACGCCTTCTTGGACATTTTCCAAAACATTTTTCTCTTCATTCAGTGGTGGCTCTTGCAGAAGAATGCCCACCGAATATCCCGGTGTTAAGTAAGCCTCGCCATTAGAAGGTTGTTGCAACCCCGCCATGATCTGTAGGACTGTTGATTTTCCAGCGCCATTGGGGCCAACAACACCAATCTTTGCGCCCGGCAAGAACATCAAAGTGACGTCATCAAGAATGACTTTGTCACCATGCGCTTTACGCGCCTTCTTCATTGTGTAAATGAACTCTGCCACGAGGCGAAACCTTATCGTCTAGCCGCGGTATTAATCGCACTCGGTAGACTTGCGCCACAAATGCGCCCGTAGCTCAGTCGGATAGAGCACCCGCCTTCTAAGCGGGTTGTCGCAGGTTCGATTCCTGCCGGGCGCGCTCCATAAGATTCCTGCCATGGAATGCGCGACATTAGAGGTCTTTCCAGGTCTCAATTCTTTGATTTCACCAGAAAGATTTACACGTGTTGACCGCGCAGTTCAAACAATGTTTTCCAAAACGTTATATTCGACTGAAAACGGATTGCCTTTCATTATTACTGGCGATATACCGGCGATGTGGCTTCGTGATTCAACTTGGCAGGTAAAGCCGCTGTTTAAGTCACGGCACCCCGATGTCATCACTATGTTGACTCAACTTAGTAAATCGCAGATTCAATTCTTTCTCAAAGATCCCTACGCCAATGCCTTCAATCCAGCACCGAACGGCAATTGTTGGCATAAAGACTTTCCGGATCAGTCTCCATGGATCTTTGAGAGAAAATTCGAATTAGATTCGTGGGCTTCTATTCTCTATCTTGCTAGAAAAATTAGGGAAAACTTTGGCATTACTCAGCATCTTGATTCGGAATTCACCAAGGCGCTTGATGTGATGCTTAAGTTAGCGCGACGCGAACAGAACCACGATTCCGATAGTTATATCTTCAAGAGAAACAACAACGTTCCTCACGATTCCCTCTCTCACGATGGCTATGGCGCTCCCGTAGGTCGCACTGGGATGATTTATTCGGCTTTCCGACCAAGTGATGATGCTTGTGTGTATGGATATCTCATACCTTCAAATTTCTTCTTCATGAATGAACTCAAGCAATTAGTACTGGACTCACACAAAGCTTCGGGCATCGCCCTGGCCCAAGAAATCGAGGCTGGGATAGAGAAGTTCGCTTTGATTAACGGAATCTATGCCTACGAAGTAGATGGTCTCGGAAATTCGCTCTTCATTGATGATGCAAATGTTCCCTCGCTACTTAGCCTTCCCTATCTCGAAGTTTTGCCCTCTAGTGATCCACACTATTTGCAAACCCGCGAATTCATTCTCTCAAAGAAAAATCCTTATTTCTTCTCTGGAACAAAAGCAAACGGAATTGGCTCACAGCACACACCAGATAACCACGTTTGGCCTATCGCTATTGCTGTAGAGGCGCTCACTTCAATTAATAAAGATGATTGTGCTAAAGCCTTAGATTTACTTGAAAGAACTGACGCCAGCACTGGTTTCATGCATGAATCATTTAATGTTGACGATGACACGCAATTTACGCGAGAGTGGTTCTCGTGGTCAGATATGACCTATGTTGATTTAGTGCTTGAAAGTGTTGATTACAAAAATTAGGCACGCACGAGTTGCAAGGATAAAAAATGATCTGGAACTCTCTCATACGGGGCGACGTGATATCTGATTTCCTCTTTATGACTCTTCCATGTGAATGAAGAGCGCAATAGGGTCTCAAGGAAAACTTTCGCTTCAACTTCGGCAATGTGGTTACCCAGGCAAGTATGAGGGCCAAAACCAAAACTTAAATGGGGATTACGAGGGCGGGCAACGTCAATAGCAAAGGGATTTTCGAAAACGTTTTCATCGAAATTCCCAGATATGAAACTCATACCAACATATCTATCGGCAGGAAGCTTGCTTGCTCCAGTTTCTGGAACAGTTGTCCGATTCATTAGTGGAAGTGGAGTTAAAAAGCGGAGAAATTCTTGAATTGCACCATTTATGGCGGCGGGGTCATCTCGAAGAATCTCCAAATCCTTCGGCGATCTAGCAAAGTGCCACATAATTCCGCTTAAGAGTTTCACTACGGTATCTCGCCCGCCTGCGAGCAGAACTCCTGCGATACCGCGGAACTCCATGGCCGATATCTGCTTACCCTCAATCTCTAGATGTGCAATCTCCTGCCAGATGTCATCAGAAGTTCTTGCTAGAGCCTCTTCATAAATTCGATCAAGATATCTATGTAGAACAGCCCCACTTCGTTTTTCAGATTCAGCGGTCCAGACATCTGGTCCCCAAGAGATCCACTCTGCGACATCTTGAGGGCGGTTATAGATAACTCCCAAGTTTTCCATAACGAGCGGAAGGGTCAATTGGCTTACTACTTCTTTTGGTTCACCTTCAAAATAGTGCTGAATCAATCTCTCTGAATTCATTCGAAATTCTGGAACAAAACGTTCAATGGTTGGTTTTACAAAATATGGTGCTAGCGCTGATCGATAAAGATGATGCCTCGGAGGATCAACTTCTAGTGGCAGTTGGCGATAATCACGGACATCAGCATCGCCCTGTAAATCTGAGGAATAAGTGTGGGTATCTCTCAGTGCTTCGCGCAGAGCCTTATGGCCAGTGATGGTTTTTTGGCTTCCCTGATGAAAGACTGACACGCGAGTACCTTACAAAAGAGACTTGCATTGGACAAGGAGCTTTATGGAGA
>Ga0315903_10005800_pt1 | contig 16021 bp, 19 predicted proteins | sample LakEriMetagenome_7_FD_203524 | JGI IMG/M metagenome (GOLD analysis project Ga0315903, IMG submission 203524) | Freshwater fungal communities from buoy surface, Lake Erie, Ohio, United States - Buoy 2 MA119 | ecosystem: Environmental > Aquatic > Freshwater > Lake | place: USA: Lake Erie, Ohio...
CTGAAACTCGTTGCCGCTAAGAACAACTGGAGGCATTGGACGACCAAGCGCCACGGAATGACCAGCAAACTCCCCTTATTATAGCGCCAACTTCCAGGACGGCACACTAGCGAGCTAGGGCGAGCCAAAGGCATGCGGCGGGGGCGGCCCTGCCTGACAACGGACGCCTCAAGCCAGCAACACCAGGCTGAGGCCCATGACCGCCATGCCGAGGAGCACACCGGCCATCGTCATCGCCGGGGCACCGTGCCGCTGGGCCGCCGGCAGCAATTCATCAAGGCAGATATACACCATGATCCCGGCCACGCTGGCGAAGATCACCCCGTACACCAGCGATCCGAATAGATGACGCAACAGCAGATAGCCCACCACAGCTCCCAGCGGTTCGGCCAGTCCGGAGGCGAAAGACAAGAGGAACGCCAGGCGCCGATTACCGGTGGCGTAGTAGATCGGCGCCGAAATTGCCAGGCCCTCGGGGATGTTGTGGATCGCGATCGCCAGGGCGATGCCGATGCCGAGACGTGGGTTGGCAATCGCTCCGGCAAAGGTGGCCAATCCTTCCGGAAAGTTATGGATGGCGATCGCCAGGGCCGTGAACAAGCCACTGCGCAGCAGGCCAGCATCCGTCGGCCGCTGACCAGCAGCGGCTCTCACGCCGCCCGCGGGAGCTGATTGCGGAATCTGCAGGGGATGGTTGGGCAGCAGCCAATCCACCACGGCGATCACAGCGATTCCCGCAAAGAAGGCCAACAAGGCGGCGCCATAGCCGAGCCGAACTCCCAGGGCAGAAGCCATCGCCACGCGGGCCTTAGGGAAGATTTCCACCAGGCTCACAAACAGCATCACCCCAGCGGAAAAACTCAGCGCCAGGTTGAGCAGCCGGGGTTGGTAGCCCCTGGACAGCAGGCCAATCGCGCTGCCCACACCGGTGGAGAGGCCCGCGGCGGCGGTGAGCAGGAAGGCGAACACAACATTGGAATCCAACGGCGATGGCGACCGGAACATCGCGGCGGCTGAGTGGGCATGATCGCAGCCGCTCGAGCCGCTGGGCGCAAGCCCGCAAGCCCGCAAGGCCCCGGCGAAGCGACGGCCAGGCAACGCCAGCGGCAGGGAGAACAAGGCGGGGGGCCAGATCTTGGACATCGGCGAACAGGGCCTCGCGGTCGTCGCCCTTCAGGCCCGCAAAGGAGGCGCTCGCGGTGAAGCTGAAGCGAAATGCTGTGATGGGAGCCAACCCAGATCGGGCCGTTCAGCGGCAGTTGAGACTGGCTACAGCGAATCGCCTCAGCCGTCGGCTTGGAAGCGATAGCTGGCCACAATCCTTTCGCCCTCGGCGCCCTGCTCCACCAGCAACACGCCTCGAACCGTGCCGTCGTCATGGCACCAGCGATCCTGGCGTAAAGCCTCGAAGGCCTCCTGGGCCGGCTGCAGCGCCTCGAAGCTGCCGACCTCCGTGCGGCCCCAGGAATCCTGGATGAAAAGGCTGTAACGCATCAGGGGAAAGGCGTGGAATGGCTGCGCTGGTCGCCGCCACGCCAGCGTAGGCGTGTTTCACCAGCATGGCCATTGCTCGGGCTTGCGAACTTGCATCGCTCAATCGGCATCGACACGACCATCGGGGATGGAGGGGTTGAGATCGAAAAACAGCTCTAGGGCGGACGGGGCATCTAAGTGCTGGCTATGGCGTTGCTGACACTCGTCTCACTCTCGCATCTTCTGCGTAGGCTTGCGGCAACAGCTTCCGATCGATTGGCCTTGGCTTCTGCCAGCTCCGAGCAATAGATCGCAAGCTGGTCAGCAACAGTTGCCAAAGCCCAGTTCTCTCGCGCAGAGAACCCGTGAGTGAGGCATTAAAGCAGGCCTTAAGACCTCCCACTTACTACACCAATTCAAGGAAGACCAACGCCTGACCAAGTGGCAGAACAAGATTGCTCACCATCAGCAACCCGAGAGCAGTGCCGGTTTGATTGCAACCTGCACGTGGGGATCACCTAAACTAGTCCTGTCCAGCGGGGACGCGATCGATGCGCTCCTGAAGCAAACGGATGGATTGAACCGAAAGCATGGCCGAATCTCCCTATCTCGTCGCACTGGCGCTGGTTGCGTTCGGCGGGCGACGCGCGTTGCCTCTCACTGGCAAGTCTCAAGCCGCGGCGGCCTTGGAAGCCAGCGATCCAGGCGATGCGGGCCGCAGTTTGGCGTTGGATCTGCTGCTGCGCTTGTGGCAGCGGAGTGACGAGGGTCCGCTGCAGCGGGCCGCCGGCGACGCCAGCCTGTTGCTGATCGAGCTGCCACTCGACGTGATGACGGAAGCCATCCCACGGCTCAAGGCCAACTGGATTGCCGGTGGAGACACAGCGGAACTGTTGTCCGCGCTCGCCTCGCTAGCCAGCAGGGGATGGTCGATCGCCGCGGTCAAATACGAACCGGTGCGCTTCGTCCCTTGGCCGTGATCTGCTGAGCCTGATCGCCGTGATCCTGAACCTCCGCAGCTGGTCACCCTCCCCAGATTCCCCAAAGGGGACTAGCTGAACCGGAATCGGAACAGCCCAAAGGCTTCAGGGTCGCGGCGGCGGCAGGCTGGCGAAAACCTCATCCAGGGCGGTCAGCTGCTGATCCACCTGGGCAAGGCGTTCCATCACCCGATGGAAATCCAAGCCGGCCATGGCTGGCGCCGGAGCTGGCCTCGGTCATGGCGGGCGCCCGAGCTGGCGCGAGGCCAGGGCCGCACCCTTCCCCAGCGGAACGCTGTCAACGCACCAGCAGCCTCGCCGCCCCGGAGAGCGGCAGCACCTGACCGATCTCGCAGGCATGCTGGAAGCCGTGGCGCGCGAACACGTCCAGCACATCGGCAACGCTGGCGGCTGCGCAGCTGACCAGCAGGCCTCCGCTGGTCTGGGGATCGCAGAGCAGGGCCTGATCGCTGGCGCTGAAAGCGGCTGGGAGCAGCACCTCCTCGGCGCAGGATTGCCAGTTGCGCCCCGAGGCACCGGTGACGTGTCCAGCCTTGGCCAAAGCCTGCACGCCGGGCAGCAGCGGCACGGCGCCCCAGTTGATCTCCAGAGCCAGCCCCGAACCGCGGGCCATCTCCATGGCATGGCCCACCAGGCCGAAGCCGGTCACATCGGTGAGGGCGTGGACGCCCACCAGCTGGGCCAGCTCCGGGCCCGGGGTGTTGAGCTGGGTGGCGCTGGCCAGCATCGCCGCGTACACCGCATCCGGCAGGGCGTTCTGCTTGAACGCGGCCGAGGCGACTCCCACGCCCAGGGGCTTGCCCAGCACCAGGCGGTCGGCCGGCTGGGCATCCTGGTTGCGGCGCACCTGATCGGGGTGCACCAGGCCCAGCACCACCAGCCCGTAGATCGGCTCCAGCGACTCGATCGTGTGGCCTCCGGCCACCGGAATACCGGCCGCGGCGCACACCTGCTGGCCTCCTTCAAGGATGCGGGCGATCACATCAGAGCCCAGCTGCTTCAGCGGCATGCCCACCAGGGCCAGGGCCAGGATCGGGCGGCCGCCCATCGCATACACATCACTGATCGCATTGGTGGCGGCGATGCGTCCGAAATCGAACGGATCATCCACAATCGGCATAAAGAAATCCGTGGTCGCCACCAACGCCTGGCTCTCATTGAGGCGATACACCGCGGCGTCATCGGAGCTGGCGATGCCCACCAACAACGCCTCTGGAACCGGCAGGCTGGAGGTTTGGCGCAGGATCTCCCTCAGGGTCGCCGGGCCGATCTTGCAGCCACAACCGCCTCCATGGGCCAATTGGCTCAGCCTCGGTGCGTTGTGGGCCGTGGGAGACGCGGCGGTCATGGAGGGACCTGAACCTCTGGCCATGCTGTCAGTTCCGGCCTGGCCCGTCGCGCCAGCCTGCCGATTCCGACCGAGATCGCGAACCTTCGGGTTCAGGCGCGGCTCTGGGCCCTGGGCTCTCGGTTCTGGACTCTGGGCTTGCTGCCGCCCAATGGAACAGCCGCCTTGTGACAAAAGACACAGGCCATGGTGCTGGCCAGCGACCCGGGCCAGGAGAGCGCCTCAAGGCCGGGTAAACTGCAAACGCTTCTCAATAGCACTGCATCAACGCCCTCCATGGCCCAGCCCATCGGCCCCCAAGAATCAGCCCAGCCCCGCCGCTCCCTGGCCGAGCAGGACAAAAAAAAGGCATGCAAGCAGCAGAAGTGCTCGAAGTGGAAGGGTGGCAAGTGCCGCTGCGGCCGGGACTGAGTCAGGCGGATTCGCCCCGTGCTGGGCTTCCTCGTTGACGGTGTGATCGTTTATGGGGCGATCGTTTATGGGGCGATCGTTTCTCGCTTTGAGATTCGGCTAAGACCCGCGCTGCGCTCGGGCGTGCGCCCCAGGCTTGGGACGGGCCCAGACGGCGGCCTTGCCCTGGCGTGATCTGGGATTCAGGCGGCGGCAGTGGCGCCGCTGCCCCCGAGACCCCCCTTGACGTGGCTGAGGGCCGTGCCTTCCAGGAATTGCTGATCCAGCAGCAGCAGGGCGGCGCTGTTGTCGGCCGCCAACCTGAGGCGCTTGCAGACAAAACGGGCTTCGGCTTCCTCTTGCAGATGTTCGGCCACAAACCAATCGAGCATGGCCGTGGCGCTGCGCTCTCCCTGTTGCTCAGCGATGCCATACAGGCGGTTGATCGAGGCGGTGACACCCTTCTCCAGCTCGTACACCGCGTCGAACAGCAGCTGCACCGAGGGCCACTGGCGTTCGGGAGCCTCCACCGTGGGCAGCTCCACCTCCTCGTCGCTATCCACCAGATAGGCGATCATCCGCGCCGCATGGGCCCGCTCCTCATTGCTCTTCTCCAGCATGTAGGTGGAGAAACCAGCCAGATCCTTCTCCCGCAACCAGATCGACATCGCCAGGTAGGTGTGGCTGGCCTGGAACTCCGCCGCCAAATGGTCGTTGATCGCGCGGGTCAGTTCCTTCATGGCCTGCGGCCGTTGGCGTGACGCTGTCTAGCGCCTCGAAGCCGGGATCAGCCGTTGGCCCCGGCGCCGCATCAGCCATGCCAGACAACCTCCCGCTTGGGACGGAGCTGGGGCGAGGGGTCGCGACAACAGGACGTTGCCACGGCCGCGGCAGCAGGACGTGGCCACGGCCGCGGCAACGGTGCTGGCGACTCCCCGATTAGAACCGCGGCGGCCGCATTGCCACAGCCAGCCTTGGCAGGACCAACGCCAGCGCCGAGAGGCCCAGGCCCCGCTGGCCCGCCTCCGGAGCCCATCGCGGCCGCCGCCGCCCGCCGCGTCGCCCTGCAGATGCTCGAGGAACGGGGCCGGGGCGCGGTGCTGGTGGGCGTCGCCCGGGTGGATGGGGCCCTGGAGCGATTGCTGCAATCGGTGCTCTGGCCCTCCCCAAGCCGCAGCGACGCGCTGTTCCAAACCGATCGCCCGCTGGGCTCCTTCGGCGCCCGCATCAGCCTGGCCCATCGGCTTGGGTTGATCGACGCTCCGGTGGAGCGGGCGTTGCACACGTTGCGAAGGGTGCGCAATTCCTTCGCCCACTCCAGTGATTCCGCCTCCCTCACCGACCCCAGCCATGCCGAGCGCCTCGCCCAGGCCTACCAAGACGCCCGATCCAATCCCCTCTGGACACCCTTGGGGGTGGTGCTGTCGAAGGCGGCAGGCGCCGCCCAGCCGGCCTTGGAGCCCGCCTTGCGCGATTACATCTTGCTGATCACCATCTTGGTGGCCTTCCTGGAGGCCGCCGCCCAGCAGCTCACGCCGCGGCCCCCGGCGCTGGTGGTGGGCTTCGCTGGGATCGTGGCGCCGGAGCGCGTGGCCGATGGGCAACCCTGAATCGCTGCCTCCCTGGCGAGCCCTGCTGCGCGGCGCCCGCGAACGGGAGGGGCGCGCCCCCCAGGCCCGCTGGCTGCAGCTCGCCAGCGTCGCCGCCGATGGCAGCCCGCGGGTGCGCACGTTGGTGTTCCGGGGCTGGGCCGGGCCGGCGGCCCTCGACCTGCTCAGCGATGCCCGCAGCGCCAAGCCGGCCGAACTGGCCCACCAACCGGCGTTGGAGCTCTGCTGGCTGCTGCCCAAGGCCCGCAGCCAGTTCCGCCTGCGGGGGCATTGGCAATGCCTGCCGCCCGCGCTGGAGCAGCGGGAGCGCCAACGCCACTGGCAAGCTCTCACCCCCAGCGGCCGCGCCGTCTGGGGCTGGCCAGCTCCGGGAGAGCCCTTGGATCCTGGGGCGGCCTTCCCCAAGCAGTTGCCGGACGACGCGCCGCTGCCGGAGTGGTTCCTGGTGCTGCGCATCGCCCTGGAGCGGGTGGAGCTGCTGGAACTCAGCGGCCACCCCCATCGCCGGCGCCGCTGGCGCCAGGAGACGGGGTGGCGGGAGGAACCGCTCAATCCCTGAGCGCTGAGGCGGCGTCGCTGAGCAGGGCCTGCAGGCGCGTGTAACGCCTCCGGCCGCGGTGGTTCTTCACCGCCATCGCCAGGGCCTTGGGCTGGCCCACCAGCACCACCAGCCGCTTGCCGCGGGTGAGGCCCGTGTACACCAAATTCCGCTGCAGCATGGCGTAGTGCTGCGTCAGCAAGGGGATCACGACGGCGGGGTATTCACTACCCTGGCTCTTGTGAATCGTGCAGGCGTAGGCCGGCACCAAATGGTCGAGTTCACCCCAGCCGTAGATCACCGGCTTGCCCTCAAACAGCACCGTCAGCTCGCTGTTGTCGGCATCCAATTGGTCGATCGTGCCGAGATCGCCATTGAACACCTCTTTCTCGTAGTCATTGGCCACCTGCATCACCTTGTCGCCCGGCGCGAAACGCCAGCCGAAGCGCTCCACCTGCTCCGGTGGATCGGGGTTGAGCAGTTGCTGCAGCTCCCCATTCAGGGCGCGACTGCCGCAGCCACCTCGGGCCATCGGGCAGAGCACCTGCACCTGCTGGATCGGATCGAGCCCGAAGCGTGCGGGGATGCGTTCGCCCACCAGCTTGCGGATCATGGCCACCGCCTGCTCGGGGGTGTCCGCGCGAACGAAATAGAAATCGCTGTCCGCCGCCGCGGGCGGCCGCAGATCCGGCAGCTGGCCGGCATTGATGGCGTGGGCGCTGGTGATGATCCGGCTGGAGGCCGCCTGGCGGAACACCTCGCAGAGGCGCGTCACCGGAAGGGCGCCGCTGGCGATCACATCGGCCAGCACCTGGCCCGGACCCACCGAAGGCAGCTGGTCGACATCGCCCACCAGCAACAGCCCCGCCTCGGGTGGGATCGCCTCCAGCAGCGACGCCATCAGCGGCACATCCACCATTGAGGTCTCATCAACCACCAACAGATCGCACTCCAGTGGCAGCTCGGCATCGCGGCGGAAGCCGTAAGCCTGGGGATCAAACTCCAGCAGCCGGTGGATGGTCTTGGCCTCCAGGCCGGTGGCCTCGGCCATGCGCTTGGCGGCCCTGCCGGTAGGGGCACACAGCTGGATGCGCAGCTTCTTGGCCGCCAGGATCCGCAGGATCGCGTTGATCAGCGTGGTCTTGCCCACGCCAGGACCACCGGTGATCACCAGCAGCTTGCTGGCCAGGGCCAGCTCCACCGCCGCCCGCTGGCTGGCGGCGAGATCAAGGCCGAGCCGCTGCTCCACCCAGGCGATCGCCTTGGCCGCGTCAATGGCGCCCCAGGGCGGTGCCCCTTCCGCCAGCTCCCGCAGCGCATCGGCGATGCGTCGCTCATCGCGATGCAGGTGGGCCAGGAAGATCGCTGGCGCGTCCGCCAGGCTGTCGGCCAGCACGGAGCCTTCGCTCAGTTCCAGATCCAGGGCCGTCTGGATTAGGGCGGATTCCAGGGGCTCGCGGCGGCTGGCTCCGGTTTCATCCGGCCGCTCCACCGCCAGCAGATCCCCGGCGAGCTTGAGCAGCTCCTGCGTGGGCAGGCCGCAATGCCCCTCGGAGCTGGCCTCCAGCAAGGCGTAGTTGATGCCTGCCCGCAGGCGAATCATCGCCGTGGGTTCGATCCCCAGCCGTGCGGCGATGGCATCGGCGGTGCGAAAGCCGATGCCGCGGATATCGCGGGCCAAGCGGTAAGGATTCTCCGCCATCACCCGCACGGCGTCGTTGCCGTAGGTCTTGAAGATCCGCACCGCCCGGGCAGTGCCAACGCCATGGCTGTGCAGGAACACCATGATCTCGCGCACCACCTTCTGATCGGCCCAGGCCTGGGCGATGCGACCAGCCCGCACCCGGCCGATGCCCGGCACCTCCCGCAAGCGTTCGGGGGCCTGTTCGATCACCTCGAACACCTGGGACCCGAAGGCATCCACCAGCTTGCTGGCGTAGATCGGGCCGATGCCGCGGATCATCCCCGAGCCCAGGTACTTCTCGATCCCCTCAGCGCTGGTGGGCGGTGAGGAGCGCAGGAAGGAGGCCTTGAACTGCAGGCCGTGCTCCCGGTCGTTCACCCAGACGCCGCTGACCGTGACCCATTCGCCGGCGCTGATTTCAGCGGCGTGACCCACCACCGTGACCAACTCCCGCTGGCCGCGGGCCTTGATCCGCAGCACGCAGAAGCCGTTCGTGGAATTGTGAAACGTGACCCGCTCGATCGAGCCCGCCAGCACCTCGGTGGGTTGGCCGCCGCTGCTTGGGCTGCCGGAGGCCTGGACGCCGCCGCTGTTCCCCCCTGGGGGCTGGCCAGCGGCGGGTTGGGCCATCCTCCCTGCGGCAGCGGCGCGCCCATGCTCGCAAGTGGGCACCTCCCCTCAGCGGTGTTCGCAGGGCAAGGCGACTCCAGGGTTGCGGGGATTGCGTCCCTGCCGCATCCGCAAGGTCAGAGCAAGGGGTGGTGGCGCCAGAGGGGCTGGCCCGCCCGCAAGCGGTCGATCACGGCAGAGAGGCCAACCTGGCTGGAAGCGTCGCAGGGGTCTGACGAACCTGAAGGCCCCTGCAGCCCAGCAGCGGCTGCGGAGGCTGAGGCCGGCGAGCCCCAGCTTGGGCCGCGCCACTGCGGGCGCACCCCCGTGCGCCGCACCACCCCGGGCGCTACCCGGGCCGCGCCACTGCGTCCGGCCAGGCCTTACCAGGGGTGCTGGTGCACGCCAACCCAACCCGAAGATCCCACGGCTGGTGACGATCGATGGGGGCGAGGCTTGTGACTTCGCCTACACGTATACATTTCTTGCAACGACACCGGGTTGCCGATGGCCGCGAAACGCTGCACCTCCAGCCGCGAGGGCAAGGTGCTGCTCTCCTGCTGGGTTCCCGAGGATCTGCGCATGCAGCTCGATCGGGTGTGGGCCGCCAAGGGATTGCGGCCCCACGGCCGCACCCAGAACGGCATGGAGGAGATGATCGCCTTCTACCTGGCCGCCCAGCGGGAGCATTGACGCCATGGGCCGCCCTTTCGGGCCTGGACCGGAGCCTCTCGATCCCCGCCCCAGCCCTGCTCCCCCCCCTGCTCCCAGCCCTGCTCCTTCCCCTGGCCCTAACCCCACCAGCTTTGGCCTCCATGGGCACGACGACCCGCTCCTGAAGGGCGGCCAGGACCAGCAGAGCAGCCCCGCTCAGGATCACCAGCAGGGCGAACAGCTCCGCAGAGACAGCCACCACCACAGCCACAGCCACAGCCACAGCAATAGCGGAAGCGGTAGCGGTACCAAAAGCCAAAGTGGCGGTCACGGCAGCGGTGATGATCACCCGCTCGCCAGCAAGACCGCCAGCGCCTTCCGTTGGAGCATCGCCCTCAATGCCGGCCTGACGGCGATGCAGTTGGCGATCGGCTTCGGATTTGGCTCGCTGGCGTTGATCGGTGACGCCCTCCACAACCTTGGCGATGTGGTGGGTTTGGTGCTGGGTTGGGGGGCGGAACGGCTCAGCCGGCGCCCCCCCCGGGGCCGCTTCACCTACGGGTTCGGACGCGGCACCCAGATGGCCTCGCTGATCAATGGCCTGCTGATCTTCGCCGCCGGGGCGGTGGTGGTCTTCGAGGCGATTCAGCGGCTGGGAAACCCGCAGCCGTTGGTGGCCGCGCCGGTGGCCTGGGCGGCGGCGGCGGGCATCGCCATCAACCTGCTCTCCGCTCGCCTGTTCGGTCACGACCACCACCACGATCTCAATCAGCGCGCCGCCGTGCTGCACCTGCTCACCGATGCGGCCGTTTCGGTGGCGGTGCTCGCGAGCGCCCTGCTGGTTGGGGCCACCGGCTGGTTCTGGCTCGATGCCCTCACCGCCATCGGCGTGGGCGCGGCGGTGATCTGGAGCGCCTTGGCCCTGCTGCGAGAGGCCCTGGCCCTCAACCTCGACGCCGCTCCGCGCCACGTGGACCTGGCCCGGGTGGAACAGGCCCTGGCCTCGCTGCCCGCCGTGCAGGCGGTGGAAGAGCTGCATGTGTGGGGGCTGAGCACCTCGCGCATCGCCCTCACCGCCCATCTGCGCATCAATCCGCCGCGCCTGAGGCAACAGGCCCTCAGCTCAGACCAATTGCTGGCTCTGGCCCAGGAGCGGCTGGCGGCCCTGGGGATCGGCAAGAGCACGCTGCAGCTGGACACGGCCGCCTCTGAACCAACCAACTCGGCGCCAACCCACCCCCAGCCAACCCACCCGGAGCCATGACCCGGCAGCCCCACCAGCCCAGGGACGCTCCACAGACGCCAACGATCAGCCCCCCGGCGCAGCGGCAGCGGCCATGGCAGCGGCCATGGCACCCCCAGCGCGAACCTGAATGACGTCGTCATCCCCCCTGTCACAGCCTTGAGCGATGAGCACTCCCCTTCCTTCTGATCCCAGCGTGGCGGCATTCGGGGCGAGCCTTACGGCCATCTCGCTGGCCGAGCTGGGCGACAAGACCTTCTTCATGGCGCTGATCCTGGCGGCGCGCCATCGCGCCCGGGATGTGTTCATCGGCGCCTTCGCGGCCCTCACTGCCGTCACCTTGATTTCGTTGGGGCTGGGTTATGGCCTGCGCGAACTGCTGCCGCCCACGGTTGTGCCCTGGCTGGCCGCGGTCTTGTTCCTCGGTTTCGGGGTGAAGTTGCTGATCGATGGCCAGCGCATGGGTGCCGATCAAGCCGAAGAGGAGGAACAGGAGGCGGAGCAGGCCATCAACGAGGCAGAACGTCGCCATCGCATCAGCAGCACCTGGGCGGTGATCTGGGAGGCGTTTGCGCTGGTGTTTTTGGCCGAACTGGGGGATCGCACCCAATTCACTACCATCTTCCTAGCCACCGCGCCGGCCTTCGCGTTCGCGGGGCTGCTGGCCGGCACCCTGCTAGGGCATGCCCTGGTCACCTGGCTGGCGGTAGGGGCCGGCAGGTGGATCGGCGGCCGGATCAGCGAAAAGCTGCTCTACCGGCTCAGCGGCGGCCTGTTCCTGGTGTTCGGCCTGGTTTCGCTCAAGCATGCCCTGGGGTGAAACGGCGAGAGGCCCCTCGGGCTGAAGCCTTGTCTTGCCGCTGCGTGGGGTTGCGGCTTGCGGGTTGCGGGTTGCCGGCATGGCCGAAGTGAACGGGAGGCAGAACCGTGACCAGGCTGGAGAGAGCCCCGTGGAGAGGTGTCCAATGGCGTTGCGCATCGATCACATCGGCCGAAGCCAGAAGGCCATCGGCCGATGCGAAAGGCCCATCGGCCGATGCCAAAGGGCCTGGGCCGGCGTCGCCACGGCAGCCACAACGCTGCTGCTGTCTGTCAACGCGGCGGCCGCGCAACTGCCGTCGCCCAGCCCGGCAACCCAGGGCAACACCAATCCCCTGGTCACCCCCAGCCAGGCTGCCGCGCCTGGCGTGGGGTGGGGTCCTGGGGGGCAAGGCCAGCGCTCCGCCGATGCCCGCTTCATCGTGATGATGATTCCGCATCACCAGGGGGCGATCGCCATGTCGGAGCTGGCCCTCAAGCGGGCCCGGCGGCCCGAGATCAAGGCCTTGGCCGAGCGGATCATCAGCAGCCAGAGCCGCGAGATCGCCCAGATGCGGCAGTGGTACCGGCAGTGGTACAGCGCGGAGGTGCCGGCCTGGAACGTTGCCGCTGGCCCGGGCCTGGAACCCGGCATGGGCATGGGGCCCGGCATGGGCATGGGCCCCGGCAAGGCCATGGGCCCCGGCATGGCCATGGGGCCTGGCATGGGCCGGGGGGAAGGGATGGGGATGGGCTGGGGCATGCCAGGGATGGCCACCAGCCTTGAAGCGTTGAAGACGGCGCCCGATTTCGATCGCTCCTTCATCGAGCAGATGATTCCCCATCACCGCATGGGCGTGATGATGGCGGCCCACGCCGAATGGAACAGCCAGCACCTCGAGTTGCGGGCGCTGGAGGCGGCAATGGTGCGGGTTCAGACCCAGGAGATCGAGCAGATGGCCCAGTGGTATCGCCAGTGGTTCGGAGCCTGAGGCGGCTCATCGGTCCGTTACCAGGTTGAGATTGCAGTCAGCGGTGCGGGCATCTCAACGGCGAGGGGCCTGGCGAAAAGCTGCCTCCGCCAGGCGGCTAGGGCGAGGAAACCTTCGCGTCTCATGTGGTCAGGTGGATCAGGCCCAACCCCTGATGCGGCTGAGGGATAGGGACCGCCGCGCAGGGCACCGAACGCTCCCCAAGGCGACAAGTCTCGGCCAGGATGGTGGCCTGCAGCGTGAACAGCCCCTAAGCGACTGGCGTCCAGCCGTGCCACTTCGCTCCCTGGAAGCCCACTGCCACGGTGCGACAGGTTCACCTCCGACCACTGCCACTGCCACTGCTACTGCTACTGCTACTGCCACTGCTACCGCAACCATCGCTGCCGCTGTGACCGCCACCAGGAGAGCATTTTCCGCAGTCGCTACGGAGGCTGAAGCGAGGGCGGGGATATCGCCACCGGGAGCGATGGAACCCCCACTGGGAGCAATCAGCGGGCGAGCGGCGCGGTGCCGAGCGGCGCGGCGCAAGCATGGATCATCTGCTGCCGTTGAAGATCATCAGACAGTCGCCGCGCCAGACTCTTACAAACTTACCCCGTGCAATCAGCACCATTTGCCGCTGCGTGAGCGCGCCACAACCCAGGCTAATCGCTGCAGCCTGGGAAAGAGCCCCGCATTTGGCAATCTCTGATTTCAAGAAGTCAAAAATCCTTGCCTGCTGCGTTGTCATGGGTATCTCCGGAACATATTGCACTCGCGACAAAACGCGATCGAAGGCCTCGGAGCTGCTCTTTCCTTCACGTTTTGCCTGGCAATAAGGAGCAACAACCTTTTTGGCATTGAGTTCAATTTTATAAGCTTCTTGTGCGGTGAGCGTCACGGTTGGGCGGCTAGAGTCTTCCCCGGTCGGCTGTTGCTTTTCGGAGACAGACTGAGCCACGGCGTCGAAAGGTGTGAGCACAAGTATCACATTTGCAACCAGGAAGCTGCGCCTGATCGCAGTTGCAATATTCATGTTCACAATCGCCTCTGCAGATAGGCCTAGCATAGCGAGGCCAGTTTGCCGCGCCAGCTGGATTGCGATCGCCTTGCTCAAGCCGTTGCGGCGTGTTTGCGAGCAGACCAGGTCCTGCTGACGTGGAGGCTAGGGCTTCCCCATGGCCAAACTCGCTGGCGACGACGACTGGAGCGTTTGGGTGAGGGGTGGCCTCCACTGGGCTTTGCAGGGTGCTGACATCCTCTAGCCCCATGCTTCGGCGAAAGGATGGTGGTTTGGCATAGACCTAGTTGGAGCTTCGGGCTGCGGTCGCGATGCGCTCTTTCCTGGCAAGTCGGCTGCTGGGATCGGGCAGCCGCCCACAGATTCCGCCATTCTGAGGTGATCGAAGCACAGTGGCTTAGGGGATGCTGGATGAGGTTCAGCCAATCGCCCAGCAGCTGAACCTCGGCAGCCATTCGAACGAGCTGGAGATGGGAGGATCTGAAATGCTGGCTTGGCAACGTCTCCGTTCGCACCACCAGGGAGAGATCGGCAAACCAACCAGCGTCCGGCAGATGAAGGCATTCATGTGCGATAACTCGAACGGTTTACAGTTCCGGCCCGCGCACGCCTCAGGCCGGCACACGCCCCAGGCCGACACACGGCTCAAGGCACGGGCCGGCGCAGGGCAAGAGGCCAGGCAAGGCTCAAGACAGCACAACGTTTGCTGAAGCCGCACACCAGCGGGCGGCTCATGCCTCCCGCGGCATGGCAGCCAGATCAGAGCGGAAAATACCAACCTCCGTAGGCACTTTGTTCCGCGGCGGGCATGTCCTGTCGATGCTGGATGCCGGAATAGTGCATGATCAGCGCCCGACGCTCCATCTGGGGGATTTTGGGGGCTGAGCCGCGATGCAGCAAGCGGCCATGCCAAATCAACACATCACCCCGTTTCGGCAGGTGGGAGACAGGTTCAACCGCTTGATCGGCAATGTATTGCTCGAACATGGGTGTCAGCAATCGCTCGGAGTACTTCGGCCAGTACTCATCACGCTCTTCGGGCTCCAGCGCCTCAAGGATCTTCTCATTGGTAACCTGCGGCCAACGATGCGATCCAGAAAAGTATTGGAAGGGGCCGGAATCGGGATGAACATCCTGAAGCGCAATCCATACAGCCGCGTAGTAATCACCCACCAACGCCGGATTAAGATAACTGTCTTGATGCCAGTTGCGCTCCGTCGAAACCCAGCCAGTGAGATTCAGATGCACACCGGCAGGCTCGCCCAGCAGTTTTTCCAATTCCTCGGCAAGCGGCCCATAGGTTGCCATCGCAAAGAGCTCGGGGTGACGGCGGTAAGGGGTGCAGTCCGGCCAGCCGCCTGGCCTCTCAGAATTGTTAGCCAGCCAGCAAGCTTCATACTCATCCATCAGATTGGACGGCATAAAATTCGGCAGCAAGACCACCCCTTCCTCGTTCCAATCCAAAGGTCCAGCCGGCGGTGGCGGGACAGTCATCGAGGCAAATTTCATCTGCTAAGATGCGGATGGGATTAACCTAGCATGGCGAGGCGGATTTGACCCTTGCCAAGGAGTAGGGCTTTTCCCCCCACGATCTGGGAACGAACCAGTTCGTCTCTGTACGCCCTCGCGACCGAAACAGACTGATAAGTCGCAATTCCTCTGGCGAAAGCGAGCTTGGAGCAGCAAGCTCTTGCCGATATCGTCTTTGGGGCAGAACCCCGAAAAGAAATGGGGCCTGGCTTCCACTGCGCTCTCTGCCCTGGCAACAATGGAACCAGCGCACTAGTCGCATGGCTGATGGCCATGGCCAACGGCGCCGTCGAGCCGAACGGAGGTTGAGGAGGTTGCAGTCACGTCAGTACCCGGGAAGCGACAATCAAAAGCAGGTTCATGCGATTTTCCATCGCGGCAACAGTCACAACCGCGGCCCAGATCACGCCAACCTGATTGGCGATGCCTTGAAACCCAGCCATAACTTTGGCGGAGTAAAGGGCGGCAAACAAGCCGCGCGCAAGGATCAAGATCAATGGTCTGGGCCAACAGAAAAATGAGTTTGATTGTGTTGTGCTGATCAAGGATCACTCATGTCCGAAGGGCTGATCGCAACCCTGGGTATCCCTGCTGCACCAATGCCGTGGCAAGCTCGTCAGGGGCGGCGGCAGGCCGGGGACCAGAACGGACCAGCGCAGACCCAAGCGGCCGATCACCAGGCTGAACCTGAGGACGAGGCCGATCCAGCCAGCCGGCCAGCCAGCAACGAAGCAAGCAAGCAAGCAAGCAAGCAAGCAAGAGAGTAGCCAGCAAGACGGTAGCCGTTGGTTGCTGCCCTGCCTGAACCTTTCGAGCAGCACAACAGCACTTGCTGGCATGATGCACCCTCAGGATTAGCAGTTCTCTAGCATCGGCGCAATGCCTTGTGAATCATCATGCCAGCACGCTGTTCTACGCCCTCTCTCTTGCGTCAAGCATCGCGAGAAGCAAGCCATTGGAAGATGCTATAAGCAGCATAGAGTTGCTTTGCCTCTAGCATTTATCTTGCGGAACGTTTGCAGCGGAACATTTTCAGCGACACGTTTTCAGCGGAACGTTGTCAGCGGAACGTTTTCAGCGGAACCGTTGTCAGCGGCACGTTTTCAGCGGCACGTTTTCAGAGGAACGTTTTCAGAGGCAAGTCTTCG
>Ga0315903_10005807_pt1 | contig 16011 bp, 14 predicted proteins | sample LakEriMetagenome_7_FD_203524 | JGI IMG/M metagenome (GOLD analysis project Ga0315903, IMG submission 203524) | Freshwater fungal communities from buoy surface, Lake Erie, Ohio, United States - Buoy 2 MA119 | ecosystem: Environmental > Aquatic > Freshwater > Lake | place: USA: Lake Erie, Ohio...
ATGATTGCGGATCGGGCATAGCATTATTCGCATATGCCTGCATTTCATTCTCAGTCGGCCAAATACTTCCCTTCTGGTTCACAAGGCGGTCAGATGCAGTGGTTGATTTCAGCGACACCTTTGCATTTTCACCCCATACGGCCTTGACGATTTCTGGATCTTGTGTCCAAGGGGCTTTTTTTGATTGGTTGTCATCACTCATGGTAATCTCCTACTTAATACGCCATCCCATAGTGGCTAATAATGATTCAAGTTCGGCAAACGGTTCATCACCTGGGTCAAAATTATACACAATTCTTTGACCTGAAGAAGGTACAATTTGTCCATTCACTACGGTTTCACCACGTTCCTTGGCTAATTCTATTTCAATAGATTGCTTGGCACGATCGCGGTCTGCATCAGCAATGCCTGGCACAGGAAGGCCTGAAGATAATCGCTCGTGTAATCGTGTCATCATCCATTGCGCATATAAGCGTGCAAACACCTCAGAGGGTTGGTCAAGGTATTGCATAAACGATTGCATTTTTTGCTGCACATGCCTTGGCTTGCCTTTCACAAACGCTTGGTTGCGTGATTGCACCTTAGCGTGATACGCAGCCATAATTGCAAGAATGTGTGGTGCCATGGCAGCCTTATCGGCGAATTCAGGAGGCACTCCGCCGAGTTTGCCAATAATTGCTGTCAACGATGGGTTATTTTTTTCCACCCGCAAACCTTGATGATATATTTCGATTTCTTCACGCCAATATGCAGATCCGAATGGTAGTGCAGTTATATCAATATGATGACCAAATTCATGAGCCATTGTGCCTAAAAGAGACATAATTGGATATGGCAAATCTTGACCCTTCGTCTCTGCACGAGCAATGGCAACAACGGGAGCCCCAACATCGGAAATACCATAGCCTGCCATAGCTGCATGTTGGTTAGTGAAAAACCCTTCAAAATCATCTGCTTCAACATCAACCACGGCTAAATCAGCAAGGCCACCATCGGTATGCACCGCATCAACCAATCCAGAAAGTATATCCAATGCAGCACGTGCTTGAATACTTAATGGCTCGGTTGGAATTTCACTAATCACCGATGATGGATTTTCGTTAACGGGATACTTGATTTCAGATTGCATCAATCGTTTGAGCTGCTGCTGAATTGACGGGTGAAGGAATGACATCAGTGCAGGCATCGTCATTGCAAGCGTATCGGTATCGGTTGCCGTTCGATTCAAATCCAATCCTGTTGAACCCAACGAATTTTCAAATTGTTGTTTTGATGGCACGATTGCACCAGACGATTGTTCGATCGATCGCTCAATCACATCTGTAGTCAATGTAGGGTTGACACGTGACATACGAGCAACGGTTGCAGATTCTAATCCCAGATTTTTCATCTGCAATGCAGCCCAATCTCGATACGGTGCATCAATCAACCTATCAATCAATTCTTCTTGAAAGAATTTGCGAGCTTCGTCAGAACCAGCCATTTCAAACAATTGCTGACACAATTCATTCACAATTGACCGTTGGAGAGAAATCGTTTGATTCGCTTGGGTTGCCATATTCACGGATGCCTCATACTCGGGGTCGGTGGTGCTATATACTTCACCACCAACAAATCCCTGAATATCCATAGCAAAAGAGGCAGCCGCCTTGCGCATCACTGCTTGCCGAATGATTTGCTCGGCAGAAAGTATTTGCATATACATTTCTTCAGCTTGGTCTTCTGTAATGGTTCCCGCATCAACAATTTCTTGCAACTGCGATTCAATTTGCGCTTGCACAATCTCCATTTGCGATTCATGGAAATCAATCTGGCTAATGGGATCCCCATTAAAATCGACACCCTCAATACGTGAAGGGTTTTCAAATAAATTCGGGTTGGTGTCATCATAGGTCAATTCGCCATATCGCGGCTCAATGGGCGTATCATACATGGCTGACGGTGACACCAATCCTTGATTGGGAGCCATTGCCTTGGTCATGCGATGACGGCGTTTCCATTCTTGCTGTTGTTGTTGCGCAATGGCACGGCGACGAGCAGGATTGCCAATTGACGTATGCGCAATTGGCAATCGAGCCGATCGTTCTGGTCGTAATGACGATTTGGGACTGGCAACAATGGGGTTCTTACCGCGATTGGCAAGCACGACTGATGCGGTATCATTGGTCATGCCACGCAAATCTCGCAGCTGTCGATTCATCTCAGATTGAGATATTTCCCCATTACGCTTTTGGTCCATCAAGGCAATTTTACGCTGACGATAAAAATCATCAGTTGGTAATGGACCCATCTGATTATCAGCCAGCGCACCACCACCACGACCCATACCACGATTCCAGGCATGATCGAGCTGGTCATGGCGGCCTCGAAGATGCTTGAGTTTGGTGCGATATTCACTAAGCATCGCTATCTTGTCAATGAGTGATTTCATATATTACGCTGCTTTCGGTTGAATCTTGTCTGCCGTGTAATCAATTGCAAGCTGCAATACTTCCATGATTGGTGCATCAATGACAACTACACGAATATCGGTATCACCTTGCTGGCCATCAGCAAGATCTACGCCGATTTTGCCCGCCCAGCGATGGTGGCCATCAATAACAAATCCATCACGACTGACAAAAATGGGCTCGTTATCAATAATTTCCTGACCACTATCGGTCATGAAAAACCCTACATTTGGACCCTTCAATTCGTTCTGGCTTGCGCGCAAATTGCTAGCACGCATCACACCTTCTCTGGATCCAATACCTAATTTAGCTAAATGTTGCACAAAGAATGGCGCAATGTCAACCTCGTCTGTTGGCTTTCCGTCTTTGTCAACTTTGAGCGGCATACCTTGCACTGCAGGATTGTCCACTTCATTGCCATTTGCATCTCGCACTTTGCTCATTACTTTTCCTGACAACTGAGGCATTTCAATGCGAGGCACGCCATTGGGATGGCGATCGGTTGCAATTGACGATCCACAGAATAGATTGGTACCAGGTACGGTTACTTTACACAAGTTAAAGTTACCATTTTTCCCTTTTTCTTTTAATTCTTTGGCATATCGAGCAATTTCTTTAATTCCTGTATACGCTTCGCCTTCATTGGAGAATTCTACCAATTCACCACGTTGTATGCGCTCCAATGCATCTACCATCCATCCTGGCTGACTGGTATCAATGCGGACAGGTGTTTGCCTATCATATGGAGTGCTTTGAATAGCGGTACCAAGTCGCGGGGCTTCCTGTCCAACCGCTTCTCCTGGTTTTATCATATCATCCACTCTTGGCAAGGCTGACATATCAACAGGGCCTGTGGACAGTTGTGCAGCTGGTGCGGTCGGTTGGGCATTGGCTGCAGGCTGTGTGGCTTGCTGTCTTGCACGTCTATCTGTTTCCATTGCATACCATTGACGCTCTAAATCACGTGGATTGGCGGTATCGTCGCCCATCAAATTAGAATCAATCCATTCATTACGTCTCTTGCGGTCAGCAGGTGTTAGGTCCCCATCATCCAACATTCGTCTGGTTGGCTGTGGGCCTTTTGGTATTAATGCTTGATGTCTGCGTTCCCCTTCAAGCATGATATTTTTTGGTTCCACAGTTCGTTGCCGTGGAATTGATGCAGGTTGCGCTGACTGTGCGGGTTGATTGCGTGTCATTCCGCGCATTTCTTGTAATTGCCGACTCGCCTCATCTCGACCTATTTGACCAGTACGTTGTTGATTTATCAAATCAACTTTGCGCTTACGATAAAAATCTTGCGTAGGCACAGGACCCATTTGATTTGGCGCAAGGTCAGCACCGCCACCTCCACCACGACCCATGCCACGGTTCCAGGCATGATCGAGCTGGTTATGGCGACCACGCAAATGTTTATACGAACTGTCTTTCATTCGTTGCAATACCGCATCCATTCGTGCAGACAAGTCTGACTGTTTTAGGCGTTGATGGTGATCTAAAATTAGTGCTAATTTTTCAAATATATGTTTCATTTTTTACCACTTCTTCATATACTACTGCTATCTAAGAATATTTTCGAATTATATCGGCATACTCTTTTGGTGCGACAGATTGCAATTGGCGAATCAAATTGTATGGTATATTTCTTTTCGACACTTTTGATGGTATGGATAATCCGTACTTGCGCGCAAGGCCAACTACGTCTTTCAAGTATCTTGCTTGTTGAGAATTTCCCTCCTCATCCTCCTCATCTTCTTCACCTGCTTTATCTAAAATTTTCTTTATGAATTTCCATAAATCTGAAGACAATGATGAGGTGTTTGGGTTTTCCGATTCTTCTTTGGCAAGTTCATCAACAATTTCTCGCAACAATTCTTGCCCTGGTGCGCTTTTCGATAATTGCTCAATGGCTTTTTTGGGTATTTGCGTATTGGATTCAGCTAATTGAGCATCAGGCATTGGTGAACGAATTTTTTGCAATACACCTTGAATTTGATTTACTGCTTCTGAATTATTTTTTGCATTTTCAATGTATTGCAATCTTTTCTTTGCATCATCACGTCGCAAAACATTAGTTTGTTGTGCATTTGAATAATTGGCATTACTTCCATCATCACTGCCGCCACGTTTTCTTCCGTGGTCAAGTTGATCGTGGCGGCCGCGTAAATGCTTATACATAACAGTATTGCTCGTTAAATTATTTTTTTTTTACGATCATCTGCGGAATATGATTTTTCACGCGCATCAAGCTGTCGGCTTACCTTACTCGCCCATGCACGACCTGCATCACCACCCCACAAAAGGTGAGCAATATACCCGTTAGTGGGTTTGCTTGGATCGCTCCAGTTCGGGCGCTTATCCACTGCATGACGAGCGAAAAAGCTATTCATTCTGCGAATGGTTTGCGGGCTCATGTTTTTGCCATTACTTAGGTCGCGTGCGCGTGCGATTCCAACAGCGGTCCCTCCACGGTTGAATTTACTGCGTAATTCCAGCCCACGCTTTGCTGCTGCACGTACACCATCAGGTGGAGAGAAATTAATGTCTGACGATTTATACTCTGGCTTAGTACGTGACATGCGCAAACGATCAATACGATCGTTTGCCCATTTCAAGCCATCTTCACCGCCATGCAACATCCAAGTAATATATGAATCAGACGGCTTTGCTGGATTGCCATCGCGCTTGCTATTCTCGTGCGCACGCAAATATGTGTGCATTTTTCGCACATCTTCTGGCTCTAACTCTTTCTTGTTTGCCAGTTTACGAGCAAGCGAAAGAAGCTCTGGCGAGCCACCACGTTTGAAATAATGGTGCAGATCAAGGCCACGCATTGCGGTGCTTGCCGCACTCTGCGATGGTATCATGTCAATTTTTTCTTCTTTATACGTTTCATTCAAAAGGCGGGCTACCGCATCACGGCTCCACTTAAGCCCTTCATCGCTACCATGCATTTGCCATTCAATATGAGATGTTGATGGGTTTGATACATCACCGTCACGCTTAGCATTTTCATTATCAACAAGGTATTTGTGCATCTGGCGAATTTCATCATCAGACAATGCATCGCGATTTGCAATTTTTCGACTCAACTTTAATGCAGCAGGAGTGCCACCACGTTTAAAATGATGTTGCAAATCAAGACCGCGAATGGCTTCTGCTGACGCACTCAATGACGGTGTGCGATCTTCTGCTGATACTTCTTTCACACGCATAATAGAATCGACAGTCTGCACAATACTATCCATCCAATGAAAGCCTGCAGGGCCGCCAATTAATTGATACCGTATCATATACGCTAATCCGTAGTCGTCATTGCTTTTGTACGACTCTCGAATGGTATGCAACTGATGCATTTGTTTAATATCGTTTATTGTAAATGGGTTGCCGTTAAACGCTTTTTCGGCATAGTACAAAAAATTGTCTTGCAAGTTAAATCGGTTTGCAAGTAATGCACCTCTCACCATTACATCTAACACGTGTTTCGGTGGATAATACATATTTTCGTCCTCATTCATGGATTTTACAGTACTTTTTGGCGATCCAGCAGTAACTCTACCCGATCCATAACTCACGTTATCATTAGGTGCTTTTGGTGCTTTTGGTGCTTTTGGTTGTTTGGGATTCATCAGTTTTTCATATCGCTCTTGTGCAAGTCGTAAACGTCGCTCTCGCGGGCTTCCTTCCATTTGCTCGATGACTTGCTGAAACTGTTGTTCTTCTGCCTGAGCTTGTTCTTGTTCTAGTTTTGCTTGGTACGCCTCACGTGCACGCTGAAATGCTTCACGTGCGGCAAACTTATCGCCAGAACGAGCCGCGCTTAGATAGGCGCGGCCTTCAGCGGTAATATACGGATTACCCATTCTACCCATCTCGACAAGACCATACTCTGCAAGTTTATTTGCGGTAAGGTTGTTTAACAAGCCAGGGCTATCAGGATCGGCAAACTTACTTAACTCCAAACCAAGTTGTGCGCCTGGTCCGACTTCAGCATGAGTTGCCCCTTCGTTTTTCTTTTGTTCTTCTCGTTGTTGACGTTTCCGCTCGGCAGCACTAATGCCACCCCCTTTTTTAGGAGTAGCTAATCCCATTTCTTCAAGAATTTTTCTCTTACGTAGTTTTTTCTCTTCATTTGAAATAAGTCGTTGTCGCTCCATGGCTTCATTCCATGCGGCCATAGAGCTGGTTGGGTCAACTTCCCCTTGCACTTCATCACATGGAGCAAAATGACCATTTTCATCACGACAACGATTTCCCGTAATCTGTTCTCCTGCTCGTGCAGAGAAGTTTCCACCAGTCGATGCTTTCTTTTTTGGCAACGCACGAAACGGAGTTTCGGTTTCTTTTGCCCATCGATCGGCAAACGGTTTTTTATTTGCAAAGGCCCAACGCCATTGATCTTGACTGCGAAATGGCATGGTTATTCTCCAGAATGTTGCGTGGGTGGCTCAAATGGAATATCATCAAAAGACTTTGAATGATGAGTGTCAATAATTGGTCGCCAAAACGTGCGCATATTACATACATGACAGGTAATTGGGGTAGGCTCGGTAGTGTGAACGGTTGCACTAATCACCAGTTTATCTGGTGTTTTTAACCCCAATGTAGCACCGCAACGACGACAGGTAAACAATCTTGGTTTCATCTCGCTCATGATTGAATCGCTTTCTCCACGACTTTCGAAATCTCAGAAATAATTGGCAACCTTCTTCTGGCTAACACTTTTTGCGTAATTGAGCGCGGCTTAATACCTGGGTGTGATATTTGTTTTGCAAACACAACACTGGCATCTTTCCTAGCTGCATTGTTTTGCCTACGCGCAATTTCACTACGCACACGATTTCCTGGAAGAAACCGAAGTATTCGCGCATTTCGAGGACGAATTTGATGCGGAGCGGTGCCTTCATCAACCCATTTAAACCGCTCATCATCAGTTTCTATTGTAACATTATCGTCATCTTCATTAACGGTTATCTCTAATGGTTTATTCCATCGTGCGGTTTCACGACGGAATTCCCGTGCATTTTTTTGCTGCTCTTTGATGATAGCTTTTTTCAATTTTTCTTCGAGTTTCTCAGATATTTTATCTAAGTCAAAATTCATTTTAAAATGCTTGTTATTCTTTGGCATTATTGAGCTCCTCAATTAATACATCACGTATCTGCTCAACACCAAATTGGTCAATAATATCTTGAATGGCTTTTCGTGGATCCGCACTTTTATACCCATACAACTTTTGAATGGATTTCGGCATCATCACCTTACGTGCTGGCACGTCATTTCCGTCATCATCCTTTGTTTCTGTGCCTGGTATTTCCACTTCCAAGTTTCCTTGTTCACCCTGTAATGCAGCCGCGGCTTCAGGAGCAGAGGGTTTCGGTGGAGGAAGAAGGCCTTGTGCTTCATATTCAGGGCCAATACGATACAATTTTTTAATGGCATTTGGTATCTGAAGGGGTTTGCTTGGTGTTACTTCTTCGGCAATATACGGTGATGTGTCATTCGATGACGATTGCGAAGTTACATCAAATTGCAAAAACTCTTGTGGAAAGATTTCCTCATCAACAAGGTAATTGCGAATTTGATCTGCGGTAAGCACGCCCGTATCAAGAAAGTTACGAATTGCACCCGATGCCATACTTAACGTGTCCATACGCATCTTTTTGTCACGCACATCGTTGCTGGCAAACGTAAATGTGGTGGTAGTTGGAAATACGTGATGAGTCATGGCTAAGGTGAATGCTCTACGCCACGCAGCCATACCGCGACCTTCTGCAGCCTCTTCTAACACGACAGTTTGCGTGCCCGTGCCAAGGCCCTGTCCAGATAACGGTTGAATCTCACCCACAAAGACACCGAGCGCATTTGCATATCGCAAATACGCATCTTTTCGTTCGCTATCAGCACTGAACCCGTCTGGCACTTCCGCAAGCGGAATCGTGACAACAGAGGGATTTTCCGACTTCAACATTGGGATAATAGTACTTCCCTTGTAGACCACATATCCACGCTGACTTTGTGATTCTTGTGACGACATCAGTGCATCACGTAATTGCATGTCGGTAATACCATTCACAATGTGAATTGCAAGATTGCGACTACCACTTACCTTCTCACGCACATATGTTTCAATGGCGCACATCTTCAAAATGGTTTCAAATGCACGACGGGCTGCGCACATACCTAGACCACGGTGTTCTACACGAGGACTTGGCATATCACTCAATATAATTACTTCCTCGTGGCGCAACCGATGGAATTCACCACGGTAATCTTGATAGACAACTGGATATTCTGAATCATTGGTACGATATGTGCGAAGGCTATCTAAGTGAGCAAGGCCAACAATACGTGAACCGCGTGCATTAGATGCACGCACAATCTCAATGAATGCACCGTTATCGGTGGTAAGAAAGTCACGCACGTGCTTTGATAGACCCAAACTATATGAACCGTCAAAGTCAAGCATCAACTCTTTTGCTTTATCAATGCGACGGGTATTCTTTGTCGTATCGGTAATCTGAAAGCCAATGGCGACTTGTTTGCTCAATGTAGTATTGACGGCAGATGCCCACATATTCTCGATAAGCGGCGTTTCGGATAAAATAGCATCGGCTGCTTTTGTGCCATATGCGGGCAACCCTGTTGCACCCTTGACACCTTCTAGCAATCCCGAACTAAGAATGCCGCCCCATGATGACGGACCAAGCATGATGGTAACAGGGCCACCAGCTTTATCGTAAGTATCACGGGCGGTTACACTATGTCTACGTACAGTATCATCCATATTCACCTCAATATAAGTTTAAATCAATACAACGCATTGCAGCCATACTAAGCGCAACACACGCATCAATTTTGTCTTTCGGATTTCCTTTTACAATGCGCATTTTATCACCACCAGCATCATACCGCACACGAGCATTAGAAACGTGTTGTCGAAGAGTTGTATCACCATCATGCACTATTCGACGGCCAACAATCAAATCGCGCAAATTCTTGTCAGCAACGTTACGTGCAGAAGCCTGTTTGAATTCATTTGTCCACACCCGCTGTCCTAATCGTTGCGACATTTGATGCAACTGGTACGGGTCATATGCAATTTCAATAACATTGTGATTGTCAATAATTGTGTTTATATGATGTTCTATTTCGTCAAAGTTTAATACACGGCCATTCGGTTGCCACGTTTGTACCATTCGTACAGCTACATCACCATGCCTTGATCTATCGGGGTATCGTGACACACCAACAAGAGCAAAATTGTCGCTACTTACGCCAGCGTCTAATGCTAAACAAATGGGCGTGCGTTTATCCAGCGGTGGTAACGATTCAGTAAGCGCATCCCAGATCATCATACTGGGCAAGAATGATTCTTCTGCTTCTAAATCAACAAACTTACCTTCAATTTCTTGTGCAGCAAATCCATCGCTATATTGTTTCTCAAGGGTTTTTACAAAGTGCTCAGGAAGGAATTTATTTTGCTTAGATGACGAATATATAACATGAAAATTATCATCACCATTTTCGATAAAAGCTTCATATAGCCAATTCTTTCCTCTTGGTGTTGATGTTACCCAGGCACGGCTTGGTGTACGTCGGAGACGGCCAATCATCACACGCCACACATCAGGTGACATCATTGCCGCTTCATCGAGGTAAAACCACCCTAGGTTTGGCCCACGCAATCTATCGGGGTCATCGGCAGAACGAAATGCCACAACGGTGCCATTGATAAGTGTAGCAATCATTTCACCTGCGCGGTATTCTTTAAGTGCGCCCGTTCGTTCACATATCTCATTAAATGTGCGCATCGTCGCGTCTTTCAACATAGTGAATGTTGGCGCGCACACCATACCCATAGAACCAGCGGGCTGGCGTAATATTTCCATTACGCCAGCATGCGTTTTACCACTACCGACACCGCCAACAAATGCACGAAACTGTGCTTCTGATGTCCAAAACTCTTTTTGTGGAGTAGTATGTTCGGTATGACGAATTTTAACGGATTGGGTCGTCGTCTTCGTCGTCATCAGTATTTGCCTTCTCGGTATTTTCGGTTGCAGATCCGTCAAGGTCAATCACTAATTCCATCTTTACTGGAGCTGCACCAGCCTTGCCTGAAAGTGCAACATCGTTTTTGCGACCCCAACGGTCATTGAAACGGCGTTCTAAACGCCATGCAGCTGCTTGCCAATACTCGGCAGCAGCTTTTCCAATAACGGCAAGATCGCGGGCTTCTGCAGATGCAATCGCTTGTTGAACTGCATTTGCAAACTCTTCATACCGCGGGTCGCCCTTGCGGCCTTTCTTCACCCATTCACGCAATGTGTCGGGATGAATGCCAGCAAGAGCGGCTGCAGTTTCAAGATAATTGCCTGCTTTTAATGCACCAACAACTAACTCTTGTAATTGAGCAGTGAGCTCAATTGGTGGTCGTGCCATAACACACCACCTGTCTAGTTAACGGCATCTGATCGGGCAGTACTGGTTACATTGCGGCGTTTAGTACGTCTGGATTGCAATGAATATTGTGTACCACGATCGGTTCTGGCTGCGGCTGCACGTGCAGTCGGCGAAACGCCAGGAGTTGACTCTGGTTTAAGACCACCTGGAACAGTAGCAGAAGCTGGTTTGCGGCCAATAGCACGCTTTTTGTCTCCTACGGCCATAATTTACCTCCTAGTGAGTATAATCACGATAAGCGGGATCTATCGAAGGCGGGCGAAACGTAAGGTCAACATTTGGAATTTCGATTTTAAACTTTTTCGCCACTTCGATACCATCAAGATACTGATTATCATCATCAATATCAACATCGCCAATAGCTTCCACAAATGCATCTCGTTGACCTTTGCTTTGAAATACCACAACACAGAAAAATTCCGCATCATTGGTATACTCAATCCGTTGTTGCTCGCGATTCATGCGTTTGCGAAATTCGCCTAACACATAATCTGTTTCTATCTTACCATCTTTTTCGGCATTGCCTGTAAATTCTACAGGTAGCTCTTTTACTGTAGCATCACCACGGGCCTCTTTTACGGTGCCACGTTTTGCTTCTAGTACTTTATCTGATTGACGACGTTCTGCCTGCTCGTCGATCTTATCGTCGTCAAACAGAAACATGTCAAAATTAAAGTCGGTGTCGTCGGGCATACTTTTCCCTCCATAATACGGTGTCGATTAACGGAAAAAACTCTTTGATACGCTCATAATCTCGCGGCCACAACGCTTTGATTGGTCCAATAAATCGACGGTCAATGCCGTCAAATGATCGACCAAATGCTAAATAGTCTGGGGGTAACATAATCTCAGAACGATGAATGCGTGTCATGAGCATGTTCTTGTTCCAGTCCCAAATTGGGTGAAACTTGCAAAGGTTATCTGAATATGGGCCAGTGCGTTTCATCGCGGCTAAACGAGCCATATTATCGACTGCACGAATACCTGTAGCGACAAACGTATCCTCGGGAAGACCTTCATCTTCAATCAAGATTTCGGCTAAATCCTCAAAGTTAAAGTCTGGGCTAATATCCAAATCACGGGTGAATCGTGCATGCCATAACGGCATAAATGTACCACTGCGCAACTGTCGATAAAATGTTGGTGCGGGATAACGAATGATATGTGTGTCAAACACATCTTCGTAGTATGCTAGCGCATTATCAACAAACTCTAAACCTGGCACACCGTAAGCATAGTATGGAATGATTCGTTCAAATAACTTGCTGTCACGCAATGCAATCCATGCACCCAAACTGTCTTTTCCTAACGAGAACGACATGATAATGGTTGGGCTTCGCTTGGCAATCATGCGCATCAACTCCATCCCGCGGGGCCACGTGCGCACGTATTCGAGCTTATCGCTTACATCTAATGGTGGCTCTAAAATATGATCATCTAATTCAGTCATTTTTTTCTCTTTCGATTGTGTCTTCCCTGTACTGTATGCCAAGTGTGGTCATGTGTCCATCAACAGCCAGCCAATAAGCCAAACGCTGAAATAGATCTGCAATCATATCCAGTGGACGCAATAATGCTAACAAAAAGAACAATACCGACCGAATACTCATTGCAATTGATTGCATAATGAGCGCCACCGACATCCGAAAAAGATTTGTCATACATACTCCTTATGGTGATATTTCATCTGATGCATCCTGGCCAAGGCCATACAAATTCACTTGCTCCCATTGTACTTGCTCATCAACATTTCCATTGTTAATAGTAACATTTACTGCGGTAATGCGATAATCATCACGGTATCCACGAAAATCAACTGTAACAATATCGCCAACATCCCAATGCAATCCGCGAATACTATTTGGTGTTGGAACAGCATTGCCCTCTATTTTAATACGTGTAGTCTTTTTTGTCAACTCTTCAACCGCATCCATTGCGATCATTACCCATGCGTTTACCTTGTTCGTTGCATTATTTTTGTAATATTTTTCTTTAATTTCAGGATTGGAAAGCGCTTCACGCAAATTAAATGGGCTATCAGTTAACCGACGGCGATTTATTGCTGCTTTTACATTTTGGTTTTTATCAATGCTATACATGACTGTTGATTCTTCACTGCGATCTACCGTCATAGATGCGTTTGCTAAATTTCCTCGTGCCATGGAAAACACATACTCACCACGACCACGGTTTTTTCCATACGCATTAGCAAATGTGCGAAAGATAAACTGACGCTCATTGATTGCTTTTAGGTCAAAAGTTAAATATATTGGCTTAATGTTATCTTCTTCTGAACCAGCAATTGACAAATCCTGCAATTGTTTTAGTAGTTCATGAACAACACCCATATCACATTGTATTCCAGCTTTACTAATTCCATCATTAGTGTTTGGTTCTACAACAACAAACTGTTGTAAATCTAAATTTGGTAAATTAAGATTTACACTCCATGACGCAGAGCCACCCGTTACTTTAGTCGAATTCACAAAATTTAATCGTTGTTGAGTATTAAATTGACCAAAAACACCTTGACCATTTTCACCTGTTGTACTTTGATCAAATGAATAATTTTGTCGCACAATTCCTTTCATCAAATTACCAGCATATGTCATTTTGAAATTGCTATTTTCTAAGTCTGTTGCGTTAGTTTGATTGGGACCCCAATTATTTCTTAACATACTACTAGCATCTAATGTTCCAGGTCGGATCATTTGACGGTAGGCATTCAACCTTCTTGTCAACAACTCTAATGCGTGAAATGCAGTTACTCGTGTATATCCTCGAAAATATTCAAATTTGCGGATGAAAAACATTGCATCATTATCAAGCGCGTATGGCGCACCGTTTATGGAGCGCCATACGCCAATTTTGTAATCGACATTTTGCCAATTAAAATAACTATCAAGCTCGCCTTGTGGCACTATCATTGTTAACGCGCCTATATCACCATCGGAGCGTAATACATAATCTAATCCAGCACCATCAGCATCAATAATACTATTGAGTGATGTGAGGAACGTGCCATCGGGTGTGTATAATCGAATATCATACTGTACTGACATATTTCACCTACAATAGGAGTAATGGATTTATTTCGGTTGCATTGGCATCGTATATTGAATTAAATCCAACTGACCACGACAAGCTAAGTATAATTGGTGGCACAACAACATTCATATTGTAATTATATGTAATATCCGCAATTCCTTCTTCAAAAAAACATCGTTGCATTGGAAAAGATGGGCCATACGTAATTACATTTTTACCAGGAATCAAGCGAAAAATTTGCGCATCATTACTATTCGATAAAGAAAAATTTCGCGAATTAATAATTGCGTTAGTAATGTCTCCTCTTTGGTTCGACACCACACTAATTCGTTCACGTTCGGTACGAATACGAATAACTTCATTAGCTGACATGGTCAAACCCAAGTAAATTGACTGTTCGGTTGTAACATTGTTAATAACTTGATAGTATGTTACGGTATTGGGTGTTGATTTGTATGGACAAAATAATGTTATAGTGGGATACACTGATGTTGTTCCCGTATTGTAACAATTAAATTCTTGCAATACCGCTGCGTTATACAACGTATTTCTTGCATTTTGATACGGAATCGACAAAGAAAATGGTGTATTACTAGTTTGAATTTCAATACTTGCTCCGATATTTGTTGTTGGTTCTTGCATTAATTTCCGCAACGGTTGTTGTACATTTGGATTTACAACACTTACCAACGATTGCGTAATATTAGGAGCAGCATAAGCATAATTGATTGGCACAAATGCATTGGTACCGTTATACCACAACAGCGTTGCATCAGGAAACAAATTCGAAACACTTCCACTATGTCTTCCTGTCCATGTAAAAGTGCCAGTTAATTGTTGTCTTTGAACTTTACTGGTTCCGTGAGAAACACCTACAGCGCAATAATAAATTTGTTCGTAGTTATTCGGTCCATGAAAATAATCAGTAATGGCATTGAGTGTTATTGTAGAAACATTGGTTTGTCCTTCTATTTTTGCCATATTATACGAGTTAACTGAAGGAGTAGTAGATGTACAAAGAAATAAAAAATCACCAGATACTGCAATATACTCATTAAAATTTACATCCATGTCGGTTATAACTGGAGCGCCAGACAAATTAGTATTTAATGTCACTCCACTTGATGATGCAGATATACTCAACGTGGTTGAATTCATAACATTATAAGCACCAATCGCATTGTTAGTAATTCCATCATATTCTGAAAAACGACCACCAACATAAAGTCTTGTATTAGCATCAGCTGTTGAAAAATACCATTTAGTATAAGCAAGTGCTTTTACATAAATATTTGCAGAATAAGAAGGTGTTGTTACGCCTATACCAATTGAAGTAGATCTATTTGTACTTAAATTTATGCAACGAAGCTGGTACTTGTTTGTAGTAGTAAGGTAATTATCATATGGCAAAACCGCTACGCGTGACGTTTTTAATGGCATTGTTGGTAATAATCCATTACTGGCGATGTCTCTTGACTCAATAAAATCCCCTCCAACAAAGACCAATTTTGGATCGGTACGAATAGATCCAAAATTATGAGTTTTAACAACTTTAAATACAGCATCATTTGTAGTGCTTCCCACTTGCCCAACAAACACATAGTTTGCATAATTAACATAGGGTACACTGATATTTTTCTCATCATTCAAGGGAATATTAAATTCAATGTCATGCAATGCTGCATTTTTTTCTAATTCAATTACAAACAAATTTTTTATTCTATTTGTTCCATAATTTCCAGAAACACCATTTTGTGACATTGCGGAAAAATCAAATCTTCCGCCAACAAATAGTTTTGCAGGAACTTTTTTACTTCCATGCGTGTCCAGGCTTACATCTATCGAATAGACTTGGCCGTCTGATACATTTGAAACGGTATTTACCCCAATAATTGCGTTTGTATTACTAAACCCAATCATATCATCGTACACCAAGGGTAATGTAGACAGACTACTGTTCGCATTGCTAAACACCAGTACTTTGTAAGGAAATGGATGTTGATTGGTGTCATATCGCAATGCAACTAAATTGTTGCAACGAAAATAT
>Ga0315903_10005812_pt1 | contig 15985 bp, 15 predicted proteins | sample LakEriMetagenome_7_FD_203524 | JGI IMG/M metagenome (GOLD analysis project Ga0315903, IMG submission 203524) | Freshwater fungal communities from buoy surface, Lake Erie, Ohio, United States - Buoy 2 MA119 | ecosystem: Environmental > Aquatic > Freshwater > Lake | place: USA: Lake Erie, Ohio...
TTGCCAACGAGGTCGGCAGCTTGATCAGTGCGGCACGCGGGGAACCCGCCCGCCGATCAATTCCCTCAGCCGATCAACTCCCACCACTGCACAAGCTTCGCTGCGCGCCTGATTTGCGGCCATGGAGCAGGCACTCGACCGCAGCAGTGGCCCAGCGGCCGATCACCCCGTTCTCACTGTCCCGTCGGTCCTAGTACAGGAGATCGGACAGCACAGGATCGATGACCCTCTCAACCGCGGTGGTCGGGCAGATCGGGGGTTTGGTGCAGCAGCCGATTCAGCCGCAGCCGATCGGCGTTGAGGGGGTCAGGAGCCAGCTCGCCAGCCACCTCCCGAAACTTTTGCTCGATCTCCTCGGGCACGCGCACATCGAAGATGCGCTCCATCAGGGCCTCAATGGAAAAGAGGTGCGCGTTGATGTTCTCCAGGTCGGCCATGGCCTGCTGGATGGCGTCGGACTCGGTCGCGGCAGGGCTTTTGCCCGCCTCGACAGGTGCCGGCGCTGGTGCCGGGCTGGATTCGCTGTCACCGTACTGCTTCTGGAGCTCTTCCAGCACGCGGCCGGCCAGGGTGCGGAAGGACTGCAGGGAGGCCCAGCTGAGTTCCTGCTGCTGGCGCAGGCTGGGGTTCTCGCGGATCAATCGGTCGTGTTCCCGATAGAACCGCTGGCAGTCAGGGCATTGGCAGGGCTCTTCAGGCACCGCGTCCCTTCACTGATCAGTCCCCATCATGGCACCACGAGCGCGCTTTCAGTCGTGGCGAGCGCCTGAGCGGGCTCAGGGCCGGGTGCCTCCGGACGATGGGTCCAGCAGGGGTGGGTCGGGTTCTGGGCCTGAGTCGCAGTCCTCCCCGTCCATCCTGCTGGCGGGCAGGGGAATTTCGATGGAGCTGACCACCTGAATCACGTCTCGCAAGCGCATCGAATCCGCAAACCAGCCCATGGCCTGTTCGACCTCTCCACTGCGTTCGGCCTCGTAAGCCTGCTCCTCATGGGCTTCTGCCAGCACGGCCAGCCAGCAGAGGCAGCGGGCCTGAACCACCGAGAGATCCAGCTCAGAGGGCTGACTGGCAGCGATGCGCTCACTTTCCTGCTGCACCAGCAACCTCAGGCGCAGATCGTGGAGCGACGTCATCGTCAGAACCGTGGCAGCTCGGCCACGCTAGCGACAGTGGCCAGGGCTTCACCAGCTCCAGTGGTGGTGTGAGAGTCGTGCCGATCGCGGTGGCGGATGGCCCAGCGCCGCCGAGGGCGGGCTGGCTTTGGATCATCCCCCGCAAGCCTCAGGCTGGCACCACGCACAGGGTGTTGGACGCATGGAGAGCCGCCCAGGTCCGATGGCCTCACTCTCGCCCCTGGATGCCATGGCTTAGAGGCTGTCGAGATCGTCCTCCTTTTCCGCTTCGCTGGCCGCGCTGGAGCTGAGAGGGGTGATCAGCAGCTTGTCGACGCGCTTGTCGTCCATGTCCATCACCTCAAATCGATAGCCCTGCCAATCGAAATGATCTGCAGGTCGAGGAATGCGCTCCAAAACCTGCATGACAAATCCGGCGATTGTGTGGTAGCGCCGCTGCTTCTCTTCTCCGAAGATGTCGGTGTTGATCATCTCAGCAAAAGCATCAACCGTGAGGCTGCCATCCACGAGCCAGGATCCATCTTCGCGCGGGGTGATCAAGGGGCCTTCTTCATCTTCCAAGGAAGGAAGATCGCCAACGATACCCTCCATGAGGTCATTCAGAGTGACCAGACCTTCAACGCCTCCAAACTCATCGGTCACAAGGGCAATGTGGATGCCGCTGCGCTTGAATTGCTCAATCACCGACAGCGCTCGCATCGTTTCAGCAACAAACAGAGGTGGCTGCATGATGGCTTCAAGATTGATCTCCTCCGTGCTGACACGCGCCGATAACAGACTGCGCACACTCACGATGCCCAGGCATTCATCGAGGGTGCCGCGCGCCACCGGGAAGCGCGAGTGACTGCTCTCCATCACCTCCTGGAGGCTGAGGGCCATGGGCTCCTCCAGGTCAAGCCAGCAGATTTCGGTGCGAGGCGTCATCAAGGTTTTGACGGTGCGATCACCGAGGCGCAGCACCCGCTGCACCATGTCGTGCTCGGCCTCCTCAATCAGACCAGAATCGGCACCCTGTCGAATCATCGCCTTGATTTCATCCTCCGTGATATCGGGTTCCGTGCTGATCGGGATCCCCAAAATCTTGAGCAGGGCATCGGTCGAACTGCCCAGCAGATGCACGACCGGCGCATTGACACGCGATAGCCAGCGCATCCAGGGAGCTGCTGAACAGGCGAGCCGCTCCGGGTTGGAGAGGGCGATGCGCTTGGGTACCAGTTCACCGATCACCAGGGTGAGATAGGTGATGACAGCCACCACCAGGGTGAGGCTGAGGCCCTCGCGGTAGGGAGCCAGCCAGCTGATCGGCTTCAAGAGATGGCTCAGCTGACGCGCCACAGTGGCACCGCCGACAGCGCCGCTGAGAATCCCCACCAGGGTGATCCCGATCTGAACGGTGGAGAGAAACTCGTTGGGCGAATCGGCAAGTCGCAGCGCTGCCCGAGCAGGGCGGTTGCCCCCATCCGCCATCTGTTGAAGGCGATGGCGTCGGGCAGAAACGATGGCAATTTCAGCCCCCGAAAAGATACCGTTCGCTACGATCAGCACCAGGATGGACAGGATCTCCAGCGCCAAGGAGTGGGTTGCCCTCGAAAGTTGGCACCAATTTACAGTGATCCGCCGGTCGTACCCCGCTCGCACCCCCACGGCCAGCCAAGGCACACGCGTCTCTCTTGTCTCCCCTGAGAACGGTTATGCGACTGCTGCAGGCCTGAGCCCCGCGCTCGCGGTCGTTCACTGGCGGCACCGCTGACAGCACCGCGCTGACAGCACCGCGCTGCCAGCACCGCGCTGCCAGCACCGCTGGCGCCGCCGCTGGAAGGCTGCCCGCGCGAATCCCAACGATCATCCCCCCCCCCGCGACCGGGCACGGAAAGGGATCTGGCTCAGGCAGAGGGCTGGTGGGCAGAGGCCCCGCCGCCGGTTCCCCATCCCACGCTCACGGGCCCACCGAGGCACCATCCCTGAGGCTGCCATCCGGCCGCAACCGCGGCACAGCAGCGCTGAGTCACCCTGGCGGGTCGCGGCGGACCTGCCATCGCCAACCGACCAACCAGGCCAGGCCTCAGCCCGTTTGGCTCCAATCCTCCCGTCGCATCCAGCTGATCCAGTCGGCGGAGATCTGCTTCGGACAGACCGCCTCGCATTCCAGCTGGCTTCCGCAGCTGCCGAAGCCCTCGGCTTGCATCGCCGCCTGCATCGCTTGGGCGCGTTGGCGTCTTTCCGGCTGCCCTTGTGGCAGCTGGCCCAGGTGGGCCAGCTTTGCCGCCACAAATAAGGAGGCGGAAGCGTTGCGGCATGAGGCCACACAGGCGCCGCAGCCGATGCAGGTGGCCGCATCAAAGGCGCTGGCCGCCTGGTCATGGCCGATCAGCAAGGTGTCGGCGTCGGGGGCGCTGCCGGTGTTCACCGAGCAGTAGCCACCGGCGGCGATGATGCGATCCAGGGCCGAACGATCGACGCTGAGGTCCTGCAGCACGGGAAATGCTCGGGCGCGCCAGGGTTCCAGCACCAGGGTGTCGCCATCGCGAAAGTGGCGCAGGTACAGCTGACAGACGCTGGTGCCAGCCATGGGGCCGTGGGCCTGGCCGTTGATCAGGAAGCCACAGGAGCCGCAGATGCCCTCACGGCAGTCGTGGTCGAATCCCACCGGTCGGGCGCCGGCCTGCACCAAACGGTCGTTCAGCAGGTCGAGGGCCTCCAACAGCGAGAGATCGGGCGAAAGCCCCTCAAGCCGATGGCTCTCCCAGCCGCCGCTGGCAGCGCCATCCTCCTGGCGCCAGATCTTCAGAGTGAGGGCAAGGGGCATCAGCGATAGTTGCGAGTGCTGGGTGTGAGCAGGCTGAACCCCAGCGGTTCGGTGTGGCGTCGCGGCGGGCCGTCCTGGCGGAACTCCCAGGCAGCGATGTGGGCGAAGCGCTCGTCGTCGCGTTGCGCCTCGCCATCGGGGCCCTGGTGCTCGACGCGGAAGTGGGCGCCACAGGACTCCTCGCGGGCCAGGGCATCGCGCAGCATCAGTTCGGCCAGACCGAAAAAGTCGTCCAGCCGGAGGGCCTTCTCCAGTTCGGCGTCGATCCAGGTCGGCGGCGGCAGGCGCAGATCCTGCTCGAAGGCCTGGCGCAGGGAGGCCAGGTCAACCAGGGCGCGTTGCAGGCCCTCGGCGCTGCGGCTGATGCCGCAGGCATCGATCATCAGCAGTCCCAGTTCGCGATGGAAGGTATCCACCGGGCGGCTGCCGCGGATCGTCCGCAGCCCCAGAATGCGTGCCTCGGCAGAGGCCAAGGCCTCGCGGCAGGCGGGATGGTCGTTGCTGATGCTGGGTTGGGGATGGCCGGCCAGCCAGGCCGGCACCGTGGCGGGAGCGATGAAATAGCCGTCCGCCAGGCCCTGCATCAAGGCGCTGGCTCCCAGCCGGTTGGCGCCGTGTTCGGAGAAGTTGGCCTCGCCGAGCACAAACAACCCCGGCAGGGTGCTCATCAGCTGGTAATCCACCCACAGTCCCCCCATCGTGTAGTGCGGAGCGGGGTAGATGCGCATTGGCCGCTGGCGGGGGTCATCGCCACTGATCCGCTCATACATCTCCAGCAAGTTGCCATAGCGCTCCTCAATCGCCGCCGGCCCATCGCGCTGGATCGCCTCAGCAAGATCGAGATACACGGACCGCCCCCCAGGGCCGACACCGCGGCCAGCGAGGCAAAGCTCTCGGGCGCGGCGGGAGGCCACATCCCGTGGCACCATATTGCCGTAGCTGGGGTAGAGACGCTCCAGGAAATAATCGCGCTCGGCCTCTGGGATCTGTTCCGGCGCTCGGTTGTCGCCTGACTGCTGCGGCACCCAGATGCGGCCGTCGTTGCGCAGGCTCTCGCTCATCAGGGTGAGCTTGCTCTGCCAGGCATCGCCGGCGGGGATGCAGGTGGGGTGGATCTGGGTGAAGCAGGGATTGGCGAAGCAGGCACCTTGGCGATGGGCGCGCCAGATGGCGCTGGCATTGCTCTTCAGCGCATTGGTGGAGAGGAAATACACATTGCTGTAGCCGCCGCTGGCCAGCAGCACCGCCTGGGCGGTGTGCACCTCCAGGCCACCGCCGCGGCCATCCCGGCAGACCACGCCACGGGCGACGCCATCGACCACCACCAGCTCCACCAGCTCGCGATGGGGCAACAACCGCACCCGCCCGGCCGCCACCTGGCGCAGCAGCGCCTGATACGCCCCGTAGAGCAGCTGCTGGCCGGTCTGGCCGCGGGCGTAGAACGTGCGGCTCACTTGGGTGCCGCCGAAACTGCGGGTGGCCAGCAGGCCGCCGTACTCCCGGGCGAAGGGCACCCCCTGGGCCACGCATTGATCGATGATCGCGCCGCTGATCTCGGCGAGGCGGTAGCAGCCGGCTTCGCGGGCGCGGAAGTCGCCACCGCGCAGGGTGTCGCGGAACAGGCGGGCGACGCTGTCGCCGTCGTTGGCCTGGTTGCGGGCGGCATTGATGCCCCCTTGGGCGGCGACGGAATGGGCCCGCCGCGGGCTGTCGTGATATGTGATCACCGTGACCTGGTAGCCCTGCTCAGCGAGGCTGGCGGCGGCGGAGGCCCCGGCCAAACCCGTGCCCACCACGAGGATCTCGAAACGACGGCGGTTGGCCGGACTGACCAGAGGCAAGCCATCGCGATAACGGCTCCAGGCCCCTGGCAAGGGTCCGCTGGGGAGCCGCGGATCGAGGCCAGCCGCGGCCGAGCGCGACTGCGGGCTGTGGGGAGCAGCGGTTGTCATGGTTGGATCTGCAGCAGGCGTAACGCCAGGGCCAGGAGGGAGAAGCCCCCACCCAGCAGCAGCGCCGCGAACCGGCCCCAGCGGCGGATCGACGCGGCGCTGCTGGGCTCCAGCAGGCCGAGGCTGCGATGGGCCGCCTCCACGCCCTGGATCAGATGCAGCGCCACAGCCAAGCCGGCGATCCCGTAGAGCAGCAGCGAGGCCGGTTGGGCCAAGACCGCTTGAAGCGCTGGCAGTTCCTGGCCTGCCGCGGGGCGATGCCAGCGCAGCTGGGCCAGATGAACCAGCAAGAAGCCGAGCAGCAGAGCGCCGCTCCAGCCCTGGCTGTGGGCGGCGAAGGCCGCCAGAGCCGAGTCCTGGCGGCGACTGCGCCGCAGCGGCTGCACGGCACCCACGGCGGCCCGTCCGGCAAGCAGACGCCAAAGGGCCAGCACAGGATGAGCCAGAAGGATTGCCGCCAGACCCCACTCCAGCGGCGGCAACCAGGGGGCTGCATGGAGCTGGGCGGCCCAGCGCTCGAACCGCCCGGGGGCCCAAGGAGCCAGCGACAACGCCCCCAGGTGAGCCACCAGGAACAACACCAACACAAGGCCCGCCGCGGCGGCCACGAACTGGCGACGCCGCTCAGCGGCTGGGGCGTTGGCCGCCATGGCGGACGGGGTGCCGAACCACGGCAGCGACGGCGGCAGCGGCGGCGGTGGTGGCTGCGACGGCGGTGGTGGCGACGCCGGCGGCGGCGGCGGCGGGGGCGAACCAGGCTTCATCACGAACAAACCGAATCTGCGCCCGTCGGAGCGCCCGGGGTGTTTCGGTCACATTGGACGACAGTAGTCGCAGCCGCGACTGCCGTCGCCAGCTCCTGGCCGACCGGCCCCATGGGAGGGTTGGGGTGCAGCTTCGCCGGTCGGCATGGGTTTTGGTCGTCCCTCGCCCCAGCTGAGCGCGTTCCTGACCCTGCTCAACGACCGCATGGGCGAAAGCATGGTGTTCCCCTTGCTGCCGTATCTGTTGGTGGGGCTGGTTGGGGATGGTCGCCAGTTGGGGCTGGTGGTGGGGCTGTTGGGCGGCAGCTACGCGGTGGCCCAGTTCTGCTGCACGCCCCTGATCGGCGCCCTCAGCGACCGCTACGGCAGGCGGCCGGTGATCAGCGTTTGCGTGGCCGGCTCGGTGCTCGGTCTGGCGTTGTTCAGCTTCACGATCCTGTTTCCCTGGAACCGCCTGTGGCCCGCGGCCAGCGCGGCGGGCCTGCCGCTGCTGCTGCTGTTCGCGGCGCGGCTGATTGATGGCATGAGCGGCGGCACCGCCGCCACCGCAGGCGCGGTGCTGGCGGATAGCTCGCCGCCGGAGCAGCGGGCCAGGGCTTTCGGCTTGATTGGTGTGGCCTTCGGCCTGGGCTTCATCCTCGGCCCCGGGCTCAGCGGCCTGCTGGCGGCGACCAGCGCGGCCCTGCCCTTGCTGGCGGCCCTGGGGTTCGCCGTGCTCAACCTGGTGGTGGTGCTGACGCTGCTGCCGGAGACCCATCCGATCGAGGCCAGGATCCCCCTGCCCCGGCGGCGGCAGCTGTTGCCCACCAGTCAGTTGGCCCGGGTGTTGAGGCGCGTGGAGGTGCGCCGGCTGTGTCTGGCTTTTTTTCTGTTCTTCCTGGCCTTCAGCGCCTTCACCTCAATCTTGGTGGTGTATTTCAAGCAGATGTTCGGCTGGGGTCCGGGATTGGCCACGGCGGCGTTCGTGGTGGTGGGGGTGGTGGCAACCCTGGTTCAGGGCGCACTGATCGGCCCGCTGGTGCGGCAGTTCGGCGAGTGGCGGCTGTGCCTGGTGGGCACCGGGTTGGTGATCGTGGGCTGCGCTTTGATCGCCCAGGTCACGGCGGCCCAGGCGCTGGCTGTGGTGTTCCCGGCGGTGGCGCTCTTGGCCTGCGGCACGGGTCTGCTTACACCCTGCCTGCGCAGCCTGGTGTCGCGCCGCCTCGACGACGACGGCCAGGGGGCTGCCCTCGGCAGCCTGCAGGGCCTGCAAAGCCTGGGCAGTTTCCTGGGGCCCTGGCTGGCGGGGCTGGTGTACCTGGCCGCTGGCCCTCGGGGGCCCTTCTGGCTGGGGATCGCTTTGTTGCTGGCCGTGGCGGCGCTGGTGGCTGGGGGACCGCCAACACGGGAGCGCAGCGATCTGGGACACAGGGCTTGAAGGCTCTCAATTGCTACTTTGCCGCCATCGCCCCACCCGGGATCCGCAGGAGCGCCTGACGCCATGGCCACGAATTCCACTGTTGCTCCTGAGCATTACATCAACCGCGAGCTGAGCTGGATTGCCTTCAATCAGCGGGTATTGGCCCAGGCGCTCGACGAGCACACCCCTTTGCTTGAGCAGGCAAAGTTCAGTGCAATCTTTAGCAATAATCTCGATGAGTTCTTCATGGTTCGGGTGGCCTCACTCAAGAGCCAGCAGGATGCTGGCGTCAGCACGCTGAGCGATGACGGCCGCACTCCCTTGCAGCAATTGGAGGCGATCCACTCAACGCTGCGGCCGCTCCTGGATCTACAGCAACAACACTATCGCCACTCGCTCAAGCGCAACCTGGCTGAATATGGGGTGCATCTGCTCGACTATCAACGCTTGAATCCAGCCCAACGCAGCTGGGCGGACGATTGTTTCCGTACCGCCATCTTCCCCGTGCTGACGCCCTTGGCGGTGGATCCAGCCCATCCGTTTCCGTTCATGAGCAACCTCAGCCTCAACGTGGCGGCCCTGATCCGCGATCCGGATAGCGGCCAGCAGCAATTCGCCCGGGTGAAAGTGCCCCAGAAGCTGCTGCCGCGGTTCGTGCCGATCCCGGTGCAGCTGAGCGGCCGTTCCCCGGAACCCCAGTTCACTGCCGTGCCGTTGGAGCAGCTGGTGGCCTTCAACCTGGCCTTGCTGTTCCCAGGGATGACCGTGGAGGGCCACTACTTTTTCCGTGTGACCCGCGATGCCGACCTGGAGTTGCGAGACCTCGAGGCGGACGACCTGATGGAAGCGCTGCAGGCTGGCCTGCGCAAGCGGCGCATGGGCGGTGAGGTGGTGCGGCTTGAGGTGGCCGACGAAATGCCTGATGAAGTGGTGCAGCTGTTGCTGGATGGCTGTGATGTGGCGCCAGAGGATCTGTACCGCATCAACGGTCCGCTGGGTCTCGACGATCTGATGAGTCTGCTGGCGACACCGTTGGCCAATCTCAAAGATCGCCCCTTTTCCGGGCGCACCGTTCCCGCGCTGGTGCCGGCCCAGCGCAGCCAGCTGGAGGATGGCTCGATCAAAGAGGAGGAATTCCAGAGCATTTTCTCGGTGTTACGCCAAAGCGATGTGCTGTTGCATCACCCGTACGACCTGTTCGCCACCTCCGTAGAGGAGTTCCTGCGCCAGGCTGCGGAGGACGCTTCGGTGCTGGCCATCAAGATGACGCTCTATCGCACCTCGCGTGATTCGCCTGTGGTGGCGGCGCTGATTCGCGCCGCGGAAAATGGCAAACAGGTGATGGCCTTGGTGGAACTCAAGGCCCGCTTTGACGAGGACAACAACATCCAATGGGCCCGCCAGCTGGAGCGTTCTGGCGTCCACGTGGTGTATGGGGTGCTGGGCCTGAAGACCCATACCAAGGTTCTGCTGGTGGTGCGTCGGGAGAAGGAGAAGCTGCGCAGTTACATGCACATCGGCACCGGCAACTACAACTCCAAAACATCAACTCTCTACACCGACCTGGGGTTGCTGACCTGTCGGGAGGACTTCGGTCAGGACCTGGTGGAGCTGTTCAATTACCTCACGGGTTTCTCCAAGCAGCAAACGTTCCGCAAGCTGCTGGTGGCGCCGGTGTCACTGCGCCGTGGCATGGAGCAGCTGATTCGCCGCGAGATCGACCATGCCAAGGCTGGCCGACCCTCTTGGATCCGAGCGAAGATGAATGCCTTGGTGGATCCAGCCATCATCGCCTTGCTGTACGAGGCATCCCAGGCCGGAGTGCCGATCGACCTGGTTGTGCGCGGCATGTGTTCACTGCGTCCAGGGCTGGAGGGGCTGAGCGAAAACATCCGGGTGATCAGCGTGATTGGCCGCTTCCTTGAACACTCAAGATTGTTCTGGTTTGGCAATGGCGGCGAGGATGAATTCTTGATCGGCAGTGCCGACTGGATGCCGCGCAACTTGGACCGACGGGTCGAGGCCGTGGCCCCGATCGAGGATCCGCGCCTGAAGATTCAACTCCAGAAGCTGATGGATCTCTATTTGCGCGATAGCCGCGCCTGGCAGATGCAGAGTGATGGCCAATACTGTCAGCGCCAGCCAGAAGGGGAGGAACTTCAGGTGCAGGCCACCTTGATGAAGCGTTGGCATGGTCGGTTGACGCCCCCGAACAGGGACACCTGATGGCGTAGCGAGCAACACCGTGGTTGCAGCGGCTTGCAGAAAATCTTCGGTTTTATGCCCTTACAGCAGCCTGCCAAGTGCTAATCTCCGGCCAAATTCATTTCGGAGGCCTGGGGTGATGGGGACACCTCTGCATTCCGCTTCCGACGGGGCTGGCCCTTTGGCCATGTCCACGTCCGGGGCGGTTCCACTTTCACGTGGCACACCGGCCAGCCGCCAGACTGGCACACGCCAGCAGGGGCGACTTAGTGCTGATTCGATCGGTTGGTATTTGAGCAGCATCGGTCGGGTTCCTCTGCTGACACCGGCGGAGGAAATCGAGCTGGCCCATCACGTGCAGGCGGCCAAACGCTTTCATGAGCTCCCGGCTGGCGAGCTCACGCCCAAGCAACAACGTCAAATCCGGATGGGCCAGCGAGCTCGGGATCGGATGATGGCCGCCAACCTGCGCCTCGTGGTAAGTGTTGCCAAAAAGTATCAGAATCAGGGACTAGAACTGCTGGATCTGGTCCAAGAGGGCGCCATCGGTCTGGAGCGGGCGGTGGACAAGTTCGATCCGGCAATGGGGTACAAATTTTCCACCTACGCCTATTGGTGGATTCGCCAGGGGATGACCCGAGCGATCGACAACAGTGCCCGCACGATCCGCCTGCCGATCCACATCAGTGAGAAGCTCTCCAAGATGCGTCGCATCAGCCGAGAGCTCTCGCATCGTCTGGGGCGTCAGCCGAACCGGTTGGAGTTGGCCCATGCCATGGGCATGCAGCCCACGGAACTGGAGGACCTGATCTCCCAAAGCGCTCCCTGCGCCTCCCTTGATGCTCACGCTCGAGGAGAAGAGGACCGCAGCACGCTCGGGGAGCTGATCGCCGATCCCAACAGCAACGAACACATCGACTCCATGGATCGGAGTTTGCAAAAGGAGCACCTCGGCACCTGGCTCTCCCAGCTCAACGACCGGGAGCAACAGATCCTGCGGTTGCGTTTCGGCCTGGAGGGGGCGGAGCCCCTTACCCTGGCCGAGATTGGCCGCAAGATCAATGTGTCCAGGGAGCGCGTGCGCCAGTTGGAGGCCAAGGCCATCCTCAAGCTGCGGCTGTTGAGCAGCATGCAACGGGCCGCCTGATGCCGCGATGACCTGGTTGGCTGGCCTCCCAGCCTGGGCGCGGCCATGGCTTGGAGTGGTTGTGGTGAGCGGCTGGCTCACCATGCTGGCCCTCGTGGCGGTGCTGGTCCGCCGCCGCTGGAGCGTTCAGCAGGAGTGGAGTCGCAAGGTGGTGCACATCGGCGGCGGCGCCGTGGTTCCGCTGGCCTGGGTCACGGGGATCGACCGCTGGCTGGCCCTATCGGCCGCGGCCTTGATCACCCTGCTGGCGGCATTCAATCATCGCCAGCGTCTCCTCCCCGCCATTGAGGATGTGGGGCGAGACAGCTTTGGCACGGTTGCCTATGGCTTGTCGATCACTGTGTTGCTGGCCTGGCTCTGGCCGGAACGGGCCGATGCGGTGTGCGCCGGGGTGCTGGTGATGGCCCTTGGAGACGGACTGGCGGGCTTGGTGGGCCCTTTGGTTCCTTCTCCGAGCTGGCGGGTGCTGGGTGAGCGCCGCTCTCTCGCGGGAACCAGCTCCATGGCCGTGGCGAGCCTGGTGGTGCTGCTTGTGTTGTCGCTGGTCCGCATGCCCGCCGCTCCAGAACCGCTGATGTTGCTGGTGATGGTCGGTACCGCCACGGCTTTGGAGCAGGTGGCCCCGCTGGGGGTGGACAACCTCTCTGTGCCGCTGGCGGTAGCCGCCCTGTGGCGCTTCAGCTGTTGAACCTGGTTCAGGTTTGTGGTGGGCCGCCGTCAGGCCTGCAGCAAGGTCTCGCAGCGCTGGCGCCAATCGCCTCGGCTGCCAAGGGCAGCCACCAACAGACGATCCGACGGCTCGACCCGCAGCCGGGCCTGCCACTGGCGGATCACATCGGCCCGATCCATCCATACATCAAGCACCGTGCGCTGGATCTGCTCACTGTCCCAGTGCCGTTGGCGGGCGGTCTCCAAGGACCAGGCGAGCAGATCATCGAGTTGGAAGGGGCGAAATCCAGCAAAGGCGGGGCCTTGCTCGGGCTCGATGGCGGCGGCGGCGCTGCGTTGCTCCAAATAGAAGAGCTGCAGCGGATCAGACAGGCCGCAGAACTGAAGAAGGTAGGCCATGCACCAACCTCCAGGATTGAAGAGGTGCACAACGCTAAACCGCGTCAACGGCCACGTTGTCCAGCTTGAACATTGCTTTGGATTGCCGATGCCCTGGCACTCGCAATCGTTGAGTGCCAGATCTGGGTGCCCCTCGCGATATCCCAGTGATCGCAGTCGTTGTTGCCGCCCTTGCCTTCAGCCAGGGCGGCTTGGGTGGTGGCCAACCGCAATTGCAGAGGTCAGGCGGGCACCAGCCGCCGTTCGCGCACCTCTCCCACGGCGGCCGCCAGCTCCTCCAGCAACTCCAGCGTGGTGGCCAGATCGATGCAGGCGTCGGTGACGCTCTGGCCGTAGGTGAGCTGCGACAGATCGGCGGGGATCTTCTGGTTGCCGGCCACGAGGTGGCTTTCCAGCATCACGCCCATCACGGCGGTGGAGCCGCCGCGCAGCTGGTCGGCCACGGCCCGCAGCACTTCGCCCTGACGGCGGTAGTCCTTATTGGAGTTGCCGTGGCTGCAGTCCACCATCAGCCGGGCGGGTAGGCCCTCGGCGGCTAAGCGGCGGGCGGCCTCATCCACCGCCTCGGCGTGGAAGTTCGGTCCGGTCTTGCCGCCGCGCAGCACGAGATGGCCATCCGGATTGCCGGTGGTGCTCACGATCGCCGCCTGCCCCTGCTGACTGATGCCGAGGAAGTGATGGGGCCGAGCAGCGGCCTCCATGGCGTTGATGGCCGTGCTGACGCTGCCATCGGTGCCGTTCTTGAAGCCGATCGGCATCGAGAGCCCCGAGGCCATCTCCCGATGGGTTTGGCTTTCGGTGGTGCGGGCGCCGATGGCGGTCCAGCTGATCAGGTCGGCGATGTATTGGGGCACCACCGGATCCAGCAGTTCGGTGGCGACCGGCAACTCCAGCTCCGCCAGGTGGAGCAGCAGGCCGCGGGCGCGCCTCAGGCCGGTGTTGATGTCGTAGCTGCCATCCAGGTGGGGATCATTGATCAAGCCTTTCCAGCCCACCGTGGTCCGCGGTTTTTCGAAGTACACCCGCATCACCACCTCCAGCTGATCTCGGTGCTGGCGCTGGGCCTTGGCGATGGCGGCGGCGTAGTCCTTGGCCGCCTCCACGTCATGCACCGAACAGGGGCCCACGATCACCAGCAGCCGATGGTCGCCGGCATGGAGGATCGCCTTGATGCGCTCCCGGGCCAGCTGAACGGTGCGGGCGGCGCTGGCGCTGATCGGCAGCTCGCGGTGCAGGGCCTCCGGCGGCACCAGCGGCCGGGTGTCCACAATGTGGAGATCGGAGGTGGGGATCATCGGAACGGGCCTGCGGCGAAAGCCGGCACGAAGCGGTCAATCCTCAACGTTAGCGCTCTGGGAAACGCCCCTCCTGGCAGTGCTCTCCCACTGCGTCGCCATTCCCACCGCGTCGCGCGCCCCAACCGCGTCGCGCAGCTCCACCCGTCGCCATTTCCACCGCAAACCCGTTCAGCGCCGCCAGCCGCCGATCGGACGGCACGATCCAGGGCGATGAGCGGCATCTCCACACCCAGCTGGGCGGTGAAGTCCCAATCCTTCACCGCTGCCCACCGCGCCCCTGAGCCGAAGGCCACCTCCGCCCGCCCAGGGGTTTGAGGCACAGGCGTGCCAGGGCCGCCGCTTAGCGCCGGCGATCAAGCCCCTGGAGGCAGTCCTCTGGCGGCTTGCGCACCCTGGGCAGGAGCAGCGGATCGCTGGCGTCGCGTTCGGCGATGCCTTGGGTCGGGAAGGGGAAGGCGGCATGGATAAACGCTACCTCGGGTTCACAAACAGATGCGCCTCTGGGGCTCACGTTTGAAGTGCTGACGGCCCGATCTAAGCTATGGCTCAAGTAGTCATCTGGTCATGCGCTCCGTCAATCTGGCGCAGGCCAAGGCGGGGCTCTCCGCCCTGCTCGATGCGGTGGAAGCCGGGGAGGAGGTGGTGATCACCCGCAGGGGGCGACCCGTGGCGTGGCGCGGCTGATCCGGGGAACCGGAAACGAGGAGGAATCCGAGGATTGGCTCGCCCGCCTGCGCCTCTTCCACGCCCACCAGCAGGGGCCGGCGGGTTCCGCCGTGGAGCTGTTGCGGGAGCTGCGCGATCAGGACCCTTGAGAGCGGCAGATATCCACCCCCTGCTTTGCTAGAGCTTGTCCGCAAACACATCCCGACGGGATTGATGAAGCGGCCAACGTGAAAGCGGGTTGGCTGAGGCCCTCGCCAGGGACAACGCCGACAGCCCCCTGGTGAGCCCGATTGAGTTCGCAAATCTGCTGGCCAACGTGATCGGCAGCTTCTCCGAATCGCGACTGCCTTGCCTCCCAGGCGATCTCTGGCAAAGCAGGCTTTATTGATCTAGACTTTTCCGCTTAAATGTAGCGAATATCATGCCTGCTCATTGCGCCCAGGACTTTGCCCTGGAGCTACCTTGAGACTAGCAGCCTTGCAATCATCTGGCAAGAAATAGGTCCGTGAGTCTAGCAGGACCCAAATGAGCGACTGGAATTGTTGATCTGTCATCTGGATGACAACGGGCTGTCGGCAAGCTGACAGGAGATGGTCCAGGATTGGACAGCCATCGTTAAGCCAGATGATCTCGCCTTGGCCCAGTAAGCCAGAGAATACGTACAGGCAATCAAGCAATTGCCGTCTCCACATTGACTTGAGACCAACCATGTCGACCCTCAGCTCAAGCCCATCCACCAGCGCCAAGGGCAGCAACTCCAATTCGCGCCGCCGCTGGTTATCGCTGGCCAAACCAGCCCTTGGTGTTGCCTTGGCGATGGGGGTGCTTACCGCTGGCCAGGCCCGGGCCGTGGTTGTGAATGTGGATGGTCAAGATTGGGATGTGACCACGTTCTCAGGAGGTTACTACGAAAACAGCAGCAAATTCGAAACTCCGGCCAACGGCGGAGTGATGCCTTGGTGGAATAACATCAATCTAGCCGGTACGTTCACGGCAGCCGTATCGTCCTCGCTTGGCGACGAAGGACCCTATTTTGCCTTTGAAACAGACCCGACTGCATTTGGCGGAGTCGGGGTTATAAATCAACTTATATATAATTCATCTCATCCCATGACGATTTTTGGAGCGGGGAAAGCCGGCATAGGTCCGGGTTACGGCGGCCCTCAGGCTGGTTGGGCTCAGGCCACCCCATACACATCGCCAGCCGGTGCTCCTGGCCCCCTGCCTGCCCTTGGCGCGGCTGCAGCCTTCGGCTTCAGCCGCGAGCTGAGAAAGCGCATCAAAGGTAGCACCAACGCCTCAGCCAGCCTCTAGGACAGCTGATCGGATACCGGGCACCTTTCGCAGCTGCCACGGCCTTGTTTCAGCGTTAGCAGTTGGGCTTTTTGAATCCTCAGCCAGCCGGTGGCTCAGTGCCACCCGGGCCACGTCCCTTCAAGTGGTGTAAAACCCCAGGCCCGAATGCCCTGATTCGAGGTTGAACAGGTGAGGATGACGGGTGGTCATCCGGGAGGCGCAGATGCAGCTCCCTTTGACACGATGAATCG
>Ga0315903_10005818_pt1 | contig 15975 bp, 16 predicted proteins | sample LakEriMetagenome_7_FD_203524 | JGI IMG/M metagenome (GOLD analysis project Ga0315903, IMG submission 203524) | Freshwater fungal communities from buoy surface, Lake Erie, Ohio, United States - Buoy 2 MA119 | ecosystem: Environmental > Aquatic > Freshwater > Lake | place: USA: Lake Erie, Ohio...
CTGCTCGGTGCCATCACCGTCGACGACGTGCTCGACCGCATGCTGCCCGCCGACTGGCGTCAGCGACGCCGTCAAGGGGGGCGCCCGTGAAGCGTCGCGACCTCTCCACTCCCCGTCAGCGCCGGCGCGTGGGCATCCACTACGACCCCGACCAGTTCGGTGCGTTCAGCGAGGGAATCGCCCGGTTCCTCGGCACCGGGCGGTACCTCGTCATCCAGTCCTTCATCGTGGCAGGCTGGATCGGACTCAATTTCCTCGACGTGACGAGCTTCGACGACTACCCGTTCATCTTCCTCACGCTGGTCCTCTCCCTGCAGGCCTCGTATGCGGCTCCTCTCATCCTGTTGGCGCAGAACCGGCAGGAGGACCGCGACCGCGAGCAGCTCGACCGCGACCGCGAGATGGCGGCGCGCACCCAGGCCGAGACCGAGTACCTGGCGCGAGAGCTCGCCGGCGTGCGTCTCGCGCTGGCCGACGTCGTCACGATGGAGGACCTGCGCGAGCAGATCGGTCGTCTCAGTGACGCGCTGGCGAAGCTGGGCGAGTCCCTCGAATCGCGACCGCACGATCCACCGCCCGGAGCGTGACCTCGGCGAATTCGCGCGGCTGCTGCAGCGGCGCGAGGTGATCGGCCTCCAACTCGAGGATGTCGGCGCGGGTGGCATCGGCGAGCGCCCGCTGCTTGCGCGGCCGCACGAGCCGGTCAGCGGTCGTCACCACGACCACGGTGGGAACATCGATGCCCTTGCCGATTCCCCGGCCGTCGAAGCGCGAGAGGGCCCGGCCCGCCTCGGCCACCATCCACGGATCATTGCGGCGGATCTCGCCGACGAGCCACGGCAGATGGCGATGCAGATCATGGCCCCGCGGGACGAACCGCTCGAGCAGGATGCGCAGAGTCCGCGGTGTGGTGGCGACCCGGGTGAACGGGGACAGGATGCGGCCCACCAGCCAACGGGCGCGCTCGCGCAGCCTCGCTCTCCATTCCATGGCCGTGGCTTCGAAGACCATCGCGTCGACGAGTTCCCCATGGCGCTGCCACAGCAGCATGCTCACCGGGCCCCCCATGGAATACCCGACCGTCACCACGGACGCGAGACCGAGGGCCCGCACCAAGGCGGCGGCATCATCCGCGCAGTCCTCCAGGCTGAACGCCATCGGGGGACGCAGACCGCGACCGTGTCCGCGATGATCGAGGGCGACCACCGAATAGTGCTCAGCAAGGGCGGGATAGGCCGGGAAGAACTGCGTGTCGGCCGACGCCGTCCAGCCGTGCAGCAGGAGAACCGTCGGACGGGTCGCGTCGGGGTGCGCATGGTGCCGAACGAACACCTCCCCGCGGCCGGGGAGGTCAACGATGCGTCCCGGCAGCAGGTGCGGGACGTCGACGCGGTCCGGGTTCACCGGCATGCGGCACACCTCCCGAGCAGGTCGAGCCGATGGTGTTCCATGGCGAAACCTGCGCTCGCGGCGAGTCGGGTGAGCACGCGCTCGAGGTCCTGCTCGAGCGCGTCGGGAATGCGCACGTCCGCCACCGCCCCGCACGACGTGCACACCAGGTGGTGGTGGTGCCCCGTGAGGTGCTCGCCGAGCTCGTAACGGACGCGGTCGTCGACCCCGGACACACGCGTCACGACCCCTGCCTGCTCCAGCACCGCGAGGTTGCGGTACACCGACGATTGGGCGAGGTCGTCGGTGGCCTCCATGATCTCGGGGATCGACAACGGACCATCGGCATCCGCGAGCACCGACACGATGGCGCGTCGCGTGGCGGTGAAACGCTGGCTCGACCCGGCGAGCTGCGTGCCGACGTCGTCGACGATGTCGGCACCGTTCTGGCCGCGGGGATGGACGTTCGCGCCGCTCACGTGCCGACGAACTCGTGGAGGACGGTGCCAGTGGCGAGGATGCGCGACGTCACTTCGGTCGACGGAAAGGCGTCCTCCCCGCAGGCGAGAACTCCGGGATTCGCCGGTGCGTCGAGAAGGACGAGGGCGGTCTGGGCCGCGACGGTGCCCGCGATGGTCGCGGCGCGCTCGACGACCCCGAGAACCTCGACCACCCGCGCTCCGTCCCTCGTGCCACGCACCTCCACCCTCAGTGCACCGAGGCCCCCCTCGGGGTGCGGCGGCGACATCATGGGCAGACGTGCGGTGAGTCGGTCGCGCCGCGTGGCCGACACACGGGCGGTGATGCGCCGCAGTTCGGGGAACGCCCGCTGTACGAGGACGGGCTCGGGGGAGGCGTGTCGGTAGCAGTCGCGCGGGCCGATGGGGTCCGGGAACCAGCACAGTTCACGGCCGCTGCCGGCGGGTCGCTGCAGCCAAGACCCGTCGTGCCACCCCACCGACATGCCGGCGAGGGCCCGATGATGCTGGCGGGCGCATGCGGGCCCGCCGGTGCCGTGCGCGGCCACATGCACCTCGTCGATGTCGTCGAATCGGTCCCGTGCCCATCGCACCAGGAGTCCCGTCATCCCGGGCGAGGCAGCTGCACCTGCCACGAGCGTCGTGCCCCGATCGACGAGCAATCGGTCACGATCCACGAGCGTCATCACGTCCTCGAGGTCGTCGCCGGCCGACACGATCGTGCGGTTCTCGCGCGCCAGGACATCCACGAGGGCGGCATGGGGGCTCGGGCCGGCCAAGACGACAACGGGGCATTCGTCGAGAAGGTGCAGTGCATCGGGTCGGGCCGTGCGGGTGGCGACCCCGGCCGCCGCCAAGTGCATCGTGACGCGGGAGGCGACCAGACCCGAGCCCACGACACCGACACTGCGTCGTTGTCCGGTCATGTCAGCGACCCGGGGTGACCTCGCGCCAGCCACCCTGTCCCACGACGGGATTCTCCTTGCCCCGGGCCCGCAGGACCGAGGCGACGAGACCGGCGATCGACACCGCGAGGACGACTTGACGTATGAACTTCACAGTGGTGGGGCTAACAAGAATCGAACTTGTGACCTCATCCTTATCAGGGATGCGCTCTAACCGACTGAGCTATAGCCCCTCGCGGGACTTAGGACTCTATCCCTGGGTCGGGCGGGCCTCAACCGGGCGGGCGACCACTTCCTCCTCAAGCACGGTGACCCGTATTCCGCCCACCAGTTCCGCGATGAGGTTGAACACCAGTGCCCCCACCACCCACAGAGCCGTCGCCAGGGCGATGCCGAAGACCCCCAGCACCACGTACCCCCGCAGGACGGCGCCTCCGTCGAAGGTGAACGAGCTCCAGCCGAACGACTCCATGAACTGTTCGATGTTGTCGATCGTTCCGGTGGCGCTCCCCACGCTCCACAGCAGCACGCCGGACACGAGCAGCATGACGTACATCGCTGCGTGGAAGACGATGCCCACCTTGAACACGGTCCACATGTCGATGTCCCTGATGACCCGGGTGACGCGCCGCACACGGCGCGACGGGGGCGCTGATCGCGGGGCATCGCTCATGGAGGAAGCGTAGGTCCCCTCGACGCCGACGACAGGGCATGGGCGACGTCACGGGTGGAGGGCCGCCGACGCCTCGACCGACCCGCACGCTCGATCGAGGCGCACCGTGACCGCGAGGTTCTCGCGCGCCACGATCGAGTACGTGCATCCGCGCGTCGCAGCGAGGGCTCCGGCCGCCGATGGGTTCCCGGCCACGACGGCGAGCGCGATGCCGTCGGCGAGGGAACCGAACACGGCGACCGTCCGCGCCCGGTGCGTCACCGTCACGATGCCGGCGCACGACACGACCGCCAGGGCGAGGACGGCGGCCGTGATGACCGACACGCCGCCGCGCCGCGCGTCAGCCGTCGGTGGAGAGAATCGGCGCGACCGAGGCAATGACTGCACCCTTGCCCAGATTCATGAGTCTCACGCCGGACGCGTTGCGCCCCTGGTCCGAGACCTCTTTGACCTTGGTGCGCATGGTGACCCCGTCGGAGGCCACCACCACGATCTCGTCCTCGAGTCCCACGACGAAGGCCGCGACGAGATGCCCCTTCTTGCCGGTCACCTTGGCGCCGATGACCCCCTGGGTTCCGCGACCCTTGCGAGGGAACTGGGACATCTTGGTGCGCTTGGCATACCCGGCGTCGGTGACGAGCAGGAGGGAATCCGCCGCACGGCCGGCATCGGCCGACACCACGACGTCACCCGCCTTCAGCTTCATCCCCTTCACGCCGGCCGCCGTGCGACCCATGGGGCGGACCCCCGCCTCGGAGAAACGCAGCACCTGGCCCGAGTAGGAGGCGATGAAGATGTCGCTGTCCCCGGTGGTCTCGAACACGCGCACCAGTTCGTCGGCGCCCTTCAGGTTGAGGGCGATGAGCCCGTCGCGGCGGCTCGAGTTGTACGCGTCGAAGGCGGTCTTCTTCACCTGGCCGGACTTGGTCACGAAGAAGAGGAAGCGTTCGCCCGGGAAGTCCCGGGTATCGATGATCGCCTGGATGGTCTCGCCGGCCTGCAGAGGCAGCAGGTTGACGATGGACACGCCCTTGGCGGTGCGCTCGCGCTCGGGGATGTCCGCGGCGCGGATCCTGTACACGCGACCCCGGTTCGAGAAGAAGAGGAGATAGGCGTGCGCCGTGGTGAACAGCACCCGGCGGACGATGTCGTCCTCCTTGAGCGAGGCCCCCTTCACGCCACGGCCCCCCCGTGCCTGGGCACGGAAACTGGTCGCGGGCACGGTCTTGATGTACTGGGCCTGGGTCATGACGACGACGAGTTCCTTGTCGTCGACGAGGTCCTCGAGCGAGAGGGCGCCCTCCTCGGCCGTGATGCGACACACGCGGTCAGTCGCGAAGTCCTTGCGCACCTGCAGCAGTTCGTCCTTGATGACCCCGCGCAGTTTCTTGTCCGAGGCGAGGATCGACTCGTACTCCTTGATGCGAATCTGCACGTCGGCGAGCTCGGCTTCGATGTCGATGCGCGACAGCTTCGTGAGCTGACGCAACTGCATGTCGAGGATGTCGATCGCCTGGCGCTCCGAGAACTGATACGGCTTCTTCATGAGCGCCGTCTTGGCGGCGGCAGCGTCCTCGCTGGCGCGGATGAGGGCGATGATCTTGTCGATGACGTTGAGTGCCTTGAGGCGGCCCTCGAGGATGTGTCCCCGGTCCTTGGCCTTGTCCAGCCGGTACTGGGTGCGGCGCGTGACGACCTCGATCTGATGGCCCACGTAGCCGGCGAGGGCGTCCACCAGATTGACCGTGCGGGGCACGCCGTCGACGAGCGCGACCATGTTCACGGGGAAGCTCGACTGCAGGGAGGTGAGCTTGAAGAGGTTGTTGAGCACCACCTTGGCGTTGGCGTCCCGCTTCAGTTCGATGATGAGGCTGGTGCGCCCGCCCGAGGAGTTGTCGTTGACGTCGGCGATGCCCTCGAGGTCGCCGGCATCCACGAGCTCCTGGATGCGCCCCGCGATCGCGGAGCAGCTGGCCTGGTAGGGCAGCTGGGTGACGCGGATCTCCATGCGGCCCTTGCGTCCCTCCTCGATGGTGACCGTGGCGCGCATCTTGATGCTGCCCCGACCGGTGCGGTACGCGTCCATGATCCCCTGGCGCCCGAGAATCACTCCGCCCGTCGGGAAGTCGGGACCCTGGACGAACTTCATGAGGTCGTCGGGTTTGGCCTTCGGATGGTCGATGAGGTGGATGGTGGCGTCGATCACCTCGCCCAGATTGTGCGGCGGGATGCTCGTGGCCATGCCCACGGCTATGCCCTGGCTGCCGTTGACGAGCAGATTCGGGAAGCGGGCCGGCAGGACCCTTGGCTCCTCGGACGTTCCGTCGTAGTTGGGCACCATGTCGACGGTGTTCTCGTCGATGCCGTCGAGCAGCCTCATGGCCAGTTGGTGGAGGCGCGTCTCGGTGTAACGGCTCGCGGCGGGTCCGAAGTCCGGCGACCCGTAGTTCCCGTGGAAGTCGATGAGGGGATGGCGCAACGAGAAGGGTTGGGCCATGCGCACCAGTGCGTCGTAGATCGCACCGTCACCGTGGGGGTGGTAACGCGCCATCGTGTCGCCCGTGACGCGGGCGCACTTGACGAAGGGGCGGTCCGGCCGGAAACCCTGCTGGTCCATGTCCCAGATGATGCGACGGTGCACCGGCTTCAGGCCGTCGCGGACGTCGGGAAGCGCGCGCGACATGATGACCGACATCGCGTAGTCGAGGAACGAGCGCTCCATCTCGTCCTGCAGTGGCACGGGCTGGATGGAGTCGCCCTGGGGTGTGTTCACGTCGCTCATTGCATCCCTGCCCGTCTCAGAAGTCGAGATTGCGCACGTCGCGCGCGTTGGTGGTGATGAACTTCTTGCGGCTCTCGACGTCGTCGCCCATGAGCACGCTCATGACCTCGTCGGCGAGAGCAGCCTCCTCGACGGTGACCTGGAGAAGTGTGCGCGAGGACGCGTCCATGGTGGTGCTCTTGAGTTCCTCCCAGTCCATCTCGCCGAGACCCTTGAGGCGCTGAAATTCCTTCTTGTGCGCCGGCTTCTCGGCGAGGAATGCGGCCTTGGCCGAGTCGTCCTTGAGGTACACCTTCTCCTTGCCGACCTCGGTCGAGTACAGCGGCGGCTGGGCGATGTAGATGTAGCCGGCCTCGACCATGGGCCGCATCTGTCGGTAGAAGAACGTCAGCAACAGCGTGCGGATGTGGCTGCCGTCCACGTCAGCGTCCGCCAGTGCGATGATCTTGTGGTAGCGGGCCTTGGCGACATCGAACTCCTCGCCCACTCCCCCGCCGATTGCGGTGATGAGCGCCTGGATCTCGTTGTTCTTGAGCATCTTGTCGAGACGCGCGCGCTCGACATTCAGGATCTTGCCGCGGATGGGCAGGATGGCCTGCGTGCGCGGGTCGCGCGCATCGACCGCGGTACCCCCCGCCGAGTCGCCCTCGACGATGAAGAGCTCGCTCTCCTCCGGTGCGCCGCTCGAGCAGTCCTTCAGCTTGTCGGGCATACCCGCACCCGACAGCGCCGTCTTGCGGCGCACGGCGTTGCGGGCGTTCTTGGCCGCGAGCCGGGCCTGAGCCGCGGCGAGTGCCTTCTTCACGACCTTGTTGGCCTCGGTGGGATTCTCCTCGAACCACTCCGCGAGGGCCCGGTTGGTGGCCTTCTGCACGAACGAGCGCATCGGGACGTTGCCCAACTTGGCCTTCGTCTGCCCCTCGAACTGGGGCTCGCGGAGCTTGACCGCGATGATCGCCGTGATGCCCTCTCGGATGTCCTCGCCGAGCAGGTTCTCGTCCTTCTCCTTGAGGAGGTTCTTGTCGCGCGCGTACTTGTTGATGACCGACGTGAGGGCGGTCTTGAAACCCTCCACGTGCATGCCGCCCTCGGTGGTGGAGATGCCGTTGGCGTACCCGTGGATGCCCTCGTAGTAGCCGGTGTTCCATTGGATGGCCGCGTCGACCTGCATCCCCTCATCGACGTCCTCCTCCTCGAACGAGGCAACCTTGGAGAAGAGGGGTTCCTTCGTGGCATTGAGGTGCTTGACGAAGTCGACGACTCCGCCCTTGTACTGGAAGGTGACGGTCTGTTCCTTGCCGGGGCGCTCGTCGGCGAACACCACCTCGATGCCCTTGTTGAGGAAGGCCATCGTCTGCAGGCGCTCCATGACGGTGCGCGCGACGAACTCGGTCCCCTCCGAGGCGAAGATCGTCTCGTCGGGCCAGAACGTGACGGTGGTGCCGGTCTTGCGGCCGCGGCCCGGGGTGGATCCCGCCTTGGCGAGCTTGCCCACGGGCTTACCGCCGTGGCGAAACTCCATGCTCCAGCGGTCACCGCCCCGATCGATCTCGAGGAGCACTCGGGTGGAGAGCGCGTTCACCACGCTCACGCCGACGCCGTGCAATCCGCCAGAGACCTTGTAGCCGCCGCCGCCGAACTTGCCGCCGGCATGCAGAACGGTGAGTACCACCTCGGCCGCGCTCTTGCCCTTGTGCGGTCCGGATGGGTACGGATCGACGGGGATGCCACGACCGTTGTCCTCCACGCGGCAGCCGCCGTCGGGCTGCAGGGTGACCGTCACCCGGGTGCAGAAGCCGGCCATCGCCTCGTCGATCGAGTTGTCCACGACCTCCCAGATGAGGTGATGGAGACCCGCGAGTCCGGTGGACCCGATGTACATGCCCGGTCGCTTGCGGACGGGGTCGAGCCCCTCGAGCACCTGGATGTCCTTGGCGCCGTAGTCACCGCTCGGCTGGTTGCTCATCGATTCGGGTGCCGGGCGCGGGGTGGCGGACGTCTTCGGTGCGACCGGCTTCGCGGACGGAGAGGCCTTCTTGGTCGCGGCGGGGCGCGCGGGGGCGGCCTTCTTGGCCGGCGCCTTCTTCACGACCGCCTTCTTGGCCGGCGTTTTCCTCGCTGGGGCCTTCTTTGCTGCTGCCATGACCTCGCCATCCTACCAATAGGGCGTTGGCGTCACCGGGGACGCCGCACGCGCACATCGAAGGCATCGACCTCGTCCCCCAGTGCATCCCGCAATGTGGCGAGCAGGGTGGATTCGAGGAAGCGCAATTGGGTCGCCCATGCCGGGTCGGTGACCTCGACGATGAGACGCTTCTTTTCGAGGCGCACCGGTGTCGCGTTATCGGCGACCGCTTCCCCGACGACGTCTCGCCATCGGGTGAACAGCGACGTGGAGGAATTGTCCGCAACGCGCAACCCCCGCAGGGCACGGCCGAGCGCATCGGACAGGGGGCGGAGCGGGCGATCACCGCGGGGGCGCTCGGCACTCATCGGGCCTCCTCCTCCACGGCCCCGGCTTCGACTCGTAGCACGCGATCGCACCGTGCCGAGTCGGGCAACGGACTCGCCGCGGTGATGAGCACCTGGCACGCCGGCATGTTGGCCAGCAGTGCGGCACAGCGCAGCGGATCGAGTTCGGAGAGCACGTCGTCGAGCACGAGGATCGGCGGTTCTCCCGCCGCATCGGCGACGAGGTCGTGGATGCCGAGGCGCAGCGCGAGGGCGAGGGTGCGCGTCTCCCCCTGCGACGCGTGCGACCTGGCCGGCATGTCGTTGATGCGCAGCACGACATCGTCACGGTGGGGACCCGTCGTCGTGACCCCCCGGCGTACGTCCTCGTCGCGGGCCTCGGCGAGCGAAGCCGCCAGTCCCGCGCCGCGCCACGGTGGTGAATACTCCATGTCGACCGGGGTCCGGGTACCGGCGAGACGCCGATACGCATCGCGCACGCGGGGAACGAGGTCCGCGACGAGGGTGTCGCGGGCGTCGCCGAGGGCCTCCCCCACCTCGGCGAGTTTCTCGTCCCACACATCGAGGGTCTCGGCCGCCTCGCGGTCGAGACGGCCGTGCGATTGCTTGAGCAGCGCGTTGCGTTGGCGCAGGACGCGCTCGACATCGCTCACGAGCGCATCATTGCGGGGTGACACCGCCACGAGCGCATCATCGAGCATGTCGCGCCGGGCCCCGGGGCCCTCGTACACGAGCTGCAGGTCGGTGGGCGCGAAGACCGTGGCGCGCACGACCCCGAGCAGGTCCCGGGTGCGCGGCAGCCTCTGCCGATTGACGAGGACCTTGTTCGGTCCGGTGCGGTTGATTTCGCACTCGACGAGAATCTCGCGCCCGTCGGAATGCACGACCGTCGCACGCACATAGGCCGTGGCCGCACCGTCGCGCACGAGTGCGTCGTGGGTGACGCCACGGAAGCTGCGCAGGGTGGCAAGGAAGCCCACCGCCTCGACGAGACTCGTCTTGCCCTGGCCGTTCCTCCCGAGGACCGCGGTGACACCCGGTGAAAGATCGATGACGCTCCGGCGGTGGTTGCGGAAGTCGACGAGTTCGATGCTCCGGATCACCTCTCCGTCCTCCCGGGCGGCGTCACACGCGCTGGGGCATGAGGAGGTAGAGGTAGGTGTCGTCCCCGACCGGACGGATGATCGCCGGACGCGAAGGAGACACCGTGGAGATGGTGACCTCCTCGGCGCCGCACTTCTCGGCGCCGACCGAGAGGTACTCGGGGTTGAAGGCCACCGTGATGTCCTCGCCGTCGTAACGGCAATCGAGGTCCTCGGTGCTGGCCGAGCCGTCCGTGAGTTGCACGCTCAGGGTCATCCCCGACGACGACATCTGCACGCGGACCGGGGCCATGTCCGAGGACAGGACCCGTGTGCGACGGAGCGCGGCGAGCAGGTCGTCGCGACCGACGACCGCGACGTTCGGCTTGTCCTTGGGGATGATGTTCTCGTACGGCGGGAAGTTCGTATTGACGAGCCGGGTGGTGAGCGTCATCGACGGCGACTGGAACGATGCGTCGATGTCGCTGAATCGAACGTTCACGGTGTCGCTCATGTCGAGAAGGCGCTGCAATTCCGCCAGTGCACGCGCCGGGATGAGGAACGAATCTCCGGGCTTGCCGGAGAAGCCGACGATGTCGCGCATTGCCATGCGGTATCCGTCGGTCGCCACCAGGCGCAGTCCTTGGTCCGTGGATGCGACGAGGACCGCGGTGAGGTTCGGTCGCTGCTGATCCGTCGAGGCAGCACCGACTACCTGATCGAGTGCGGCCTTGAACTCCGAGGATGCGATCTCGAGGGGATCACCCTCGGGAGCCGCCGTCCGCGGGAACTCGATGGCGTTCAGGGTGGGGATCGTGAACTGGGACCGGCCGCCCGAGATCATGGCCGTCTCCCCCGCCATCTCCACCGTCACCTTGCCGGACGGCATCACGCGAACGATGTCGTTGAGCATCCGGGCACTGACGAGACCCTGACCGTCGGTGTCCCCGCCCACGGCGAGGGTGAACTGCAGTGCGATGTCGTTGTCCGTGCTCACCGCGACGAGGGTGTCGCCGGTGAGGGTGAGTTTCACACCCGAGAGCGCCGGTGTCCCCGCGTTGCGATTCGAGGCGACTCGGGCGAGTGCTCCGAGTGCCTCGGCGAGGATTCCCTGTTCGCTGCGGAACTTCATCTGATGACCTCTCGATCGTTGGGGTCGAGCCGAGTGTACGTGGGGCCCGTTACCGACATCGGGGGTTCGTTCTCTTCTCTAATGGTGTTAATAGGTGCTGTGGATTGTGGAAAGGGTCCATCGGAGTCAATGGAACCAGGGAAGACGGGTGTGTGCGACCGGGAGCCCTCGACCACATCTTTCACGATCGTCATTCGTGATCCTGTGGACCGGACCGATGTTGTCCACCCCGGTCCACAGAGCGTCAACACCGCGATCCCCACGTTGTCCCCGTCAGGAATTCTTGAGTCGCCCGATGATGTCGGTGACCTGCTCGAAGGTCTGTTTGTCCTCGCGCATGAGTCGCTCGACCTTCGTGACCGCATGGATGACGGTGGTGTGGTCCCGGCCGCCGAACAACCGGGCGATGGCCGGGAAGCTGAGGTCGGTCGTGTCGCGGAAGACGTACATGGCGACTTGGCGCGCCGAGACGAGAGGACGCTGGCGGGACTTTCCCTGAAGGGCCTCGACCGAGTGTCCGACGTACACGGCGATCTCGGCCAGCATCTCGCTGTCGGTGCGCGGCTTGGTGGCTGTGGCGGAGAGGATGTCCGCGAGTTGCGCCTGAGCCATGGCCACGGTTGCGGCCTCGCGGGTGAGGTTGGCGTACGCGGTCACGCGGATGAGCGCCCCCTCGAGTTCGCGGATGTTCGACGTCACGTTCGATGCGATGAACTCGAGCACGTCGGACGGGAGTGGCGTGTTGTCCCGCTCGGCCTTGTTGCGCAGGATGGCCAGGCGCGTCTCGAGATCGGGGGGCTGGATGTCCGTGATGAGGCCCCACCGGAACCGGCCGCGGAGGCGATCCTCGAGGGTGGGGATGGCATCGGGCATGCGGTCCGACGAGATGACGATCTGCTTGTTCGCTCCGTGCAGCGAGTTGAACGTGTGGAAGAACTCCTCCTGGAGCCCCTCCTTGCCCTCCATGAACTGGATGTCGTCGATGAGGAGCACGTCCACCTCGCGGTAGCGCCGCTTGAACGCGGCCGTGGTGTTGGTGCGGATCGCGTCGACGTACTCGTTGAGGAAGGTCTCGGTCGACACATAGCGCACGACGTGGTGGGTGTAGTGGGCGTGGACGTACCACCCGATGGCCTGAAGGAGGTGCGTCTTGCCGAGCCCGGCGGAGCCGTAGATGAAGAGGGGGTTGTACGACCGCGCCGGGGTCTCGGCCACGCGGAGCGCGGCGGCGAGCGCGAACTCGTTGGAAGCGCCCTTGACGAAGTTGTCGAAGGTGTAGCGAGGGTTCAGTCCGATCGCCGAGCCGACGGCCGCCGAGGTGCTGGGGACCGTCGCCGGTACGACATCGGCGAGCGAGTCCGCCGCGGAAGCGCCCTCGTCATCGCCGACGACGTCACTGATCTCGATGATCAACTCACGGTCGCTCTCGCCGATCTCGTCGAGCGCGTCGAGCACGAGGGGCCGGAAACGCGTGACGATGCGGTCGCGGACGTGGGCGTTGGGAACCTGGAGGCGGAGGGAGTCGTCACCGCCGGGGACGGCCACGACGTCGTTGAAGGTCGAGTACCAGACACCCTCGGAGACCTGCGCCTTGAGCAACTGTGCAGTGGCGTTCCACACGGCTTCGTGGTTGCTCACGGCTTCTCCTCGTTCCACAACACTGTCCACAGGGTGTGGACAGGGGCCGACGGCGGACGTCGGGAACGCGAAGGTACCAACCTTCCATGGATGGCCCAAAATCCGTGACGCATGGTGCGTCGATGGGCCTCGTCCATTAGCCTGTGGACAGTTCGTCTCGCGCCGCTGGCGCAGGAACGCCCATTTCCCACCGGCCTCCGGGCCGGACGACCCGGAGAGCATCCGATGAAGCGCACATTCCAGCCCAACAATCGACGCAAGGCCCGCAAGCACGGCTTCCGCGCCCGTATGAAGACCCGCGCCGGCAGGGCGATCCTGAAGTCCCGTCGCGACAAGGGCCGTCACCGCCTCAGCCATTGATCCACCGCATTCAGGGCCGGGCGGCCTTCACCCGTCTCCGACGGGAGGGGCGCCACGTTCGGTCCGGATTGTTGTCGTGCACAATGATGTGTGATTCCACCCTTCCCGGCCCCATGGTGGGTTTTGCCCTCGGGCGTTCGTTCGGTCCCGCCGTGGCCCGGAACCGACTGCGTCGGCGCCTTCGGGCACTCTTGGCGGAACGGGCCGAGGTGCTGCCGGCAGGAATCTTCGTGTTCGGGGCCTCGCCTCGGGCTCGGGCCCTGTCGTCGTCGGACTTGGCCGCCCAGGTGGACCGCCTCCTGTCCGTCGTGGCGGAACGGGCCTCGCGCCGGGGCGTCTCGTGAACGAGACCCTGGTATCCGAACGGGGCGCCCAGGCGCTCGCTTTGCGGGCCATTCGGTGGTACCAGGCCGCCCGTGAGGGCCGTCCGTCGCCGTGCCGCTTCTACCCCACCTGTTCGCAGTACGGCCTCGAGGCCATCGAGGGCCATGGCCTCGGCCGCGGTCTCTGGCTCACCCTGCGCCGCCTCGTGCGCTGCCGCCCCTTTGGCCCCTCTGGGGTCGATCCCGTTCCCGACCCTCCGGGTCGTCACTAGAAAGGAACCTTCGTGTTCAACGCCGCCGCTTGGCTCATCGACACCTTTTACGGGTGGGTTCACAATTACGCAATCGCCATCGGTCTTGTGTCCGTGGCCGTCATGCTGCTCATCACCCCGCTCACGATGAAGAGCACCAAGGGGATGCTCGAGATGCAGCGCCTGCAGCCGGAAATGCGCCGCCTGCAGAGCCAGCACAAGGGTGATCGCCAGAAGCTCAACGAAGAGATGATGAAGCTGTATCAGGAGCACAAGGTCAACCCGCTGGCCTCCTGTCTGCCCTTGTTGGCCCAGATGCCGGTGTTCATCATCATGTTCCAGGTACTCAACGGACTCACCCGGGTCGGTGCCGACGGGAACTTCGACCCCAAGTACATTTCGGTGGATTCTGACCTCTTCCGGTCACTGTCCGGGTCGCGGGAGATGCTGTCGTTCGGGCTGGACCTGGCCATCACCCCGGCCAACGCCATGCGCGAGGGCTTCGGCAAGGGCGTCTGGTACGCCCTCCTCATCATCGCCCTCGGCGGTCTGTTCTTCGTCCAGCAGCGCATGGTGGCCAGCCGCACGGCGAGCCCCACGATGTCCCCCACCCAGGCCAAGGTCATGCAGTACCTGCCGGTGGCCTTCGCGATCTTCCAGGTCTTCCTAGCGACGAGCCTCGTCGTCTACTACATGGTGCAGGCGGTCATCCGCATCATCCAGCAGTGGTACATCACCCGTCGCTTCTACGGCGACGACGGCCTCGGAAAGCAGGCCCAGGCGGCCGGCGAGCGGGCCCGCGAGATGGCCAAAGAAGACAAGAACAAGCAGAAGAAGGAACCGGAGCGAGCACCCATCCAGAGTCGCCGCGTCACGCCCCCCAAGAACCGGCCGACCCCGAGCAGCAAGTCGAGCCGACCCGTCCCCCCGAGCAAGCGCAAGAAGTAAGCGCTGCTCCCGAGAGAAACGAGAAGAACCATGGAATGGATTGAGACCACCGCACCGTCGGTGGATGAAGCCAAGGAGATCGCCCTCGACCAGCTGGGCGTCGACGAAGAGGACATCGAGTTCGAGGTCCTCGAGGAGCCCAAGGCAGGCATGTTCGGGCGCACGAAGGGCGAGGCCCGCGTGCGCGCTCGGGTGCGTCCTATGACGCCACGCTCCAAAGGTGACCGCGAGCGACGCGGCCGTGGTGGTCGTGATGGCGCCAAGTCGGCGCCCAAGAATGATCGGAACGCAGGACGCGGTCGTGACCGTGACCGTGGGCGTTCTGAGGCCCCCAAGAGAGAGCGCCCCGAGCGTTCCGAACCCAAGGAGAAAGTGGACGTGGATCCCGCAGTCGTCACCCAATCAGCCGTGGAATTCCTCACGGGTCTCGCTCAGGCTTTCGGGGCCTCGCCCCGTATCTCGACGTCAGTGGAGGACGACGAGATCGAGGTGCGCATCGACGGTGACGACCTGGGTCTCATGGTCGGTCCCGGCGGAGCCACGTTGATGGCCATCCAGGACATCACCCGGGTGGCCAGCCAGCGCCGTCTCGGCGATCAGGACACTCGGCTGCGCATCGACATCGGCGGGTATCGAGAGCGGCGCCGAGAGGCACTCAGCCGTTTCGCCATGAAAGTGGCTCTCGAGGTGAAGGAAATGGGCTCTGCCCGCATGCTGGAGCCGATGAACTCCGCCGACCGCAAGATCGTGCACGACGCGCTGGTGGATGTTGACGGGATCTCGACTCGCTCCGAGGGCGAGGATCCTCGGCGTCGCGTGGTTGTCGAACCCGACTAGCACACGCCCTTCGCACAACTCTCGACATTGTCCCCCGCAGGTAGCCTGCGGGGGACAATGTCGTTCATGCCCCGAACTCTCGAGCACGTTCTCACCGACGCCCAGCGTCGTGGAACATTGGGTGATCGGCCCATTTCCGAGGTGATCGACCATGCACGTCAGTTCGTGGCGGCGCTGCCCCTGGACGTGGGACGGGTGCTGGATCTGGGAACGGGGGCGGGCGTGCCCGGTCTCGTTGTGGCCGTGGAACGACCGGACGTAGAGGTGGTGCTGCTCGATCGGCGCGAGAACCGCATGGATGCGCTCCGTCGCGATGTGGCAGCGATGGGCCTGGCGAATCGGGTGGCCGTGATCTGCGCCGAGGCAGAGTCGGCCGCTCGACGGCCAGATCTGGCGGCCGCCTGTGGGGCCGTCGTTGCGCGGGGATTTGGAGCGCCGGCGGTGACCGCAGGAGCAGCGGCTCCGTTTCTTCGGCTGGGCGGTGTTCTTGTGGTCTCGGAGCCGCCAGAGACCGTGGAGTCCCGGTGGGACCCGTCCCTCCTTGCTCGCTGGGGCTTCGGCGCTCCAGAGCGCCTTCAAGGGGTGGTGCGGCTATGCCGGGAGATCGATGTTTCACGTGAAACCCCTCGGCAGGAGGGGGCGTAGGAGACGGTGGGCTTCTCGCCCATGTTTCACGTGAAACCCCCCACCGTCATCCCCGCGGG
>Ga0315903_10005823_pt1 | contig 15968 bp, 8 predicted proteins | sample LakEriMetagenome_7_FD_203524 | JGI IMG/M metagenome (GOLD analysis project Ga0315903, IMG submission 203524) | Freshwater fungal communities from buoy surface, Lake Erie, Ohio, United States - Buoy 2 MA119 | ecosystem: Environmental > Aquatic > Freshwater > Lake | place: USA: Lake Erie, Ohio...
TCAACCCGGCGACGAACAAGCCCGATCCCGCCACCATGCAGCAGGTGATGGTGCGGATCGACTATGACGGGAAGGTCACATTTCCCATGGATCCGCCAGCGGATGACAAGGCGGGCTATGATGTGAAGACCTATCAGGGCGATGGCCAGATGGTCGACAAGGGAAAAAGTGCCGCCGCGGAAAGATTCGTTCTGGACCTCGGTGAAGTGGATTTCTCCAAGGGGAAAACGCTCAGTTATAAGCTGGGCAATCTGCCTGAAGTGGATCTTACGGCCGGATTCCATATCCGCGATCTCCCGCCCCTGCGCGCTGGCGACGACAACGTTAAGAAGGAATTCAACCGTGCAAGCGTCCACATGCTTTTGAAGACCGCCGAGGGAAAAACCGTCTTTGAAGAAACCGCGCCACTTTCAGAATGGATATGGGGAGGAACCGTCGGCGGCACCGAACGGATTGTCTGGAAGCCACAAACAAGCAACTTCACGCCGCAACCGAAGCAGCAGTATGTGCTAACCCTCAGGATCACGCCTCTCGATGGCTCCAAGGCGATAAAGCCCGCTTCACTACGCATGTCAGGAGGTGGCTGGAAAGTGACACCATAACCAGATGCGATTTTGGGCATTGGGCTCCCGCTGAAGCATGCACCCGTAATCACCTGAAAAATTTCAAGACCCAACCAAACCAATCCAACCATGAAACAGAACCCCATTACCCGCAGAGCTTTTGTTCTTTCAACCATCGCGCTGATGATCCTGCTCGCCGCCGCCGTGCTGGTATGGTGGAAGAGCGGGGAGACCACGGCTGACAATCAGAAGCTTGCGGACACCTCCAGACTACCGGGAACAGCGCAGTCATCCGCCCCATCCGGCGAAGAGAGCAACAGAGAACAAGCCCAGCGCCCCCGCCCCCGCCCCCGCCCGCCCCGCCCCGCACTGGTATCATTGCCAGCCGACACGAATGAAATCCAGGAACTCACGCCCAAATTGGCGTGGCGTCTGATCCTGCGGCATGAAAATGAAGGAATACTGTTTCTCAACGGCCTGGCTGCGCTCGACGCCGCCACGGCCAGTGTATTAGCTCAGTATAAAGGGGACCTGTATCTCGACGGCCTGACGACACTCGACGCCGAGGGCGTGAAAGCGCTCGCAAAGATCGAGGAGGGCGAACTGTCGCTCAACGGCCTGACCTCACTCACGCCCGAGGCCGCCAAGGCGCTCGCGGAGTTCAAGGGAGAATGCCTGTCCCTCGACGGTCTGAATTCGCTCGACGCCTCCACGGCCAAGGAGCTCGCGGAGCTCAGGGGTGATGCCCTGTCCCTCGGCGGTCTGACCTCGCTCGGCGCCGAGACTGCCAAGGCGCTCGCGAATTGCAGGGCTGATGGCCTGTCCCTCGACGGTCTGACCTCGCTCAATGCAGAGAACGCAACGGCGATCGCAGAGTTCAAAGGTCGGAGAATGCTTCTCCATGGACTGACCTCGCTCGACGCCGAGGCCGCAACGGCGCTCGCGAAGTTCAAAGGTGACGTCTTGTCTCTCGCCGGCCTTACCACCCTTGATGCCGATGCCGTCACCAAACTTGCGGGTTTCAAGTGCAGATCCCTGCACCTCAGCGGCTTGACGACGGTCACGCCCGAGGCCGCCACGATGCTCGAGGCATTGAAAGGAAATGGTCCTAACATCATTCGACCGGGTGGGATTGTTGCATCCACGCAAGCCCAGTGAGTGAGTCCGGCCACAACCCTGCGAATGAATCTGATAAAAATGGAGCCGGAGCTGTGAGTCACCAAGCATCCATGAAAACAAGAACATTGATCATCATCGCCATGCTGATCGTGCTCGCCGCCGCCGTGTTGTTATGGTGGAACAGCGGAGATAATGCTCCATCTGCCAAACCGGAGACTGCATCTGCTTCGGAGCGTAACGGAGCCCGCGGAACTACCCAAGCCACCTCCTCATCCGGCGCGGAGAGGAGCAGAGACAAACCAGGGAGAACCTCCAAGCACCGGTATGCCCTAGTGCCATTGCCCGAAGACACGAATGAAATCCGCGAACTCACGCCCGAACTGGCGCGGCGTCTGATCCTGCGGCATGAAAATGAAGGAATACTGTCGCTCAACGGCCTGACTGCGCTCGACGCCACCACCGCCGCGGTGCTCGCGGGGTTCGAGGGACATCTCCACCTCAATGGCCTGACCTCGCTGTCGACCGAGCTTGCCTCAACGCTTAAGAATTTCAGGGGGCGCGCCTTGTTCCTCGATGGCCTGACTACACTCACGCCCGAGACCGCAACATCGCTCGCGGAGTTCAAGGGTGTCGGCTTGTCTCTCGACGGCCTGACCTCGCTCGACGCCGTCACGGCCACTGTATTAGCTCAGTATAAAGGGGACCTGACGCTCGACGGCCTGACCTCACTCGACGCTGAGACCGTCAAGGCGCTCGCGAAGTTCAAGGGTAACGAACAGTCTCAACTGTCTCTCGCCGGCATGGCCTCGCTCTCCGCCGAGACCGCCAAGGTGCTCGCGGAGTTCAAGGGTCGCAACCTGCATCTCTCCGGCCTAACCTCGCTCGACGCCGAGACCGCAGCGGCGCTCGCGCAGTTCAAGGGTGAAACGCTGATTCTCGACGGCCTGACCTCACTCCACGCCGAGACCGCCAAAGCGCTCGCGGAGTCCAAGGGTTGCGATCTGACCCTCGACGGTCTGACCTCGATCGACGCCGAGACCGCCAAGGCGCTCGCGGAAATCTGGGGTGACGAACTGTCTCAACTGCATCTCAACGGCCTGACCTCACTCGACGCCGAGACCGCCAAGGCGCTCGCGGAGTCCAAGGGTTTCGAACTGACCCTCGACGGTCTGACCTCGATCGACGCCGAGACCGCCAAGGCGCTCGCTGAGTTCAAGGGTCGCATCCTGAATCTCTGCGGCCTGACCTCGCTCGACGCCGAGACTGCCAAGGCACTCGCGGAGTTCAAGGGTGACAGTCTTCGCTTCGACGGCCTGACCTCGCTCGACGCCGAGACCGCCGAGGCACTCGCGGAGTTCAAGGGTGACGAACAGTCGCAACTGTCTCTCGCCGGCCTGACCTCGCTCGACGCCGAGGCCGCCAAGGCGCTTGCGGAGTTCAAGGGTCGCATCCTGAATCTCTGCGGCCTGACCTCGATCGACGCCGAGACCGCCAAGGCACTCGCGGAGTTCAAGGGTGACGATCTGACCCTCGACGGTCTGACCTCGCTCGACGCCGAGACCGCCAAGGCGCTCGCGAAGTTGGAGGGCAAAGGCCTGAATATCGACCGCCTGAATGCAATTGCCAGAAGCTCGCAGGCCGCCAGCGGCATGAAGGGCGACTTGCCGAAGGATGGCCCAAGCCGAATCCCGAAGAGACCTGCTCAAGTGACAGCCCAACCCCCAGTGGCCATGCAGCAATCAGGGACCCCAGCCTGGCAGTGGCTGTTAGGCTCAGCGTTCCTGCTGACCGCGCTGGTGGTTTACCTGGCTGGCAGACGCAAACCTTACCGCAACATCCCGCCTACGCGTCCGCCCCATAAAATCTCCTGAGCCACGCCCTGTAGACCTTGCAACCCATTCTCTAACAATCCAAACCACCCTCCATTAAACCAAGAACCTCATGACCACGAAAACACAAGCTACTGGCGGTTCATCCCGCCTCTTCAGCCGATGCCTGCCTTGGATTCTCATTCTGTTTGGAATTCTGACGGTGATTGGAGGATTCCTCTACGATGTGATATTCGCCGGTATTCCCTACCAGGATCCCACCCCGGAGATGACGGCGCGCTATGACCATCATGCCGGTATCGCATCGATCCTGCGATGGTCGGGTGCGGCGCTCTGTCTTCTTGGTATCATCGGCGGTGTCATCCGTCGCGCCGCCGCAAAGTCCTCCGTTCAGCTGTTGATGGCCATGATCCTGTTCGCAAGCGGAGCGCATGGCCAGACCTGGAGCCACGCGCCTTGGACGGGGGACGCGGATTCGGGTATCAGCAACAGCCTCGAATATACCGTGGCCGTGAACACGTGCGGAGATGCAGTCACCGTGAACGGGGTGGATTTCCAAAGCGACGCCGCCTCCGGAACGAATTTCCTGATCGAGGGGGGAGGCGGTACGGCTGCGGCGGGCACCAACACCACCGGTGCCAGTCGAACCTTGGCCAACGCCTTCATCTACGGCGGGAATCCCCTCACTGTGACCCTTCGGAATCTGACGCCGGGGGTCACGTATGAGACCACTTTTTTCTCTTACGGATGGGATGTCGCAGGAACGACCCGCATCCAGACCTTCGCGACCGGCGGTAAAAGCCTTGCGGTGGACCAGAACCTCTACGGCCAGGGCAACGGCATCCGGATTGCATGCAGCTTTGTCGCCAGCACCACCTCGCAGGTGTTCACGATCACTCCTGCTGGAGATGGAACCTTTCACCTGTCGGCGCTCGCCAATCGGAAAATCACGCCCGCGACAGTTCTCAGCTTCGGGACCAACGTCGCCGGCAGCAGTGCCGTGATTGTCAAGCCGACCGGAGGCGTGGGCAAGATTGCGTGGACCGTGCCCTACTCGGCGAACCTGACAACACTCGCACCAAGCTACACGCTCACCTCTGGCACAGGAACGCCCGCCAGTGGCAAGCCGCCTGGCCCGAACTTCAGTGGCGGGCCGGTGACCTACTCCTTCACCGACGGCGGCATCACCCATGTCTATACGGTCACGGTCGCCAAGGCACCGCCGAGCAAGGCATGCGACATCACCACCTTCCATCCCGGCCTCGACGGGAGCCGGGTCACCCTCCGTTCCACAAGTCCCTCCAAGGGTGCTGTGGTGGTGAGTGTGCCGGCGGATACGACGGATGCGAAGTTGGCGGCGCTGAAGCCGGCTCTGACTCTGTCGGCTGGCGCAACCTTTGTGCCACCTGCTGCGCCGCTGAGCCTGCAAAAACCCGTGCAATACCGTGTCACGGCGGAGGACGGCGTCACCACCAAGGACTACAGCGTCAAGGTGGTGGCCGACGCGGAGGCCTTTCGCTTGTTCGTCGTGAAGACGGAGAAAACCGGACTGACCGCTGCCGACTATGATTACCTCAGCCTGATCCCCGTTTCCCGTCACACCAACAAGGGGACGCCCGCGATCATCACTATCGCCAACGAGTCGGATCTCACGACCCACATCTATCTGCGGGACTATCTGCGACGTTACCGGCCCACGGGGATCCATACCGTCAACTTCAGCGCCACGGTTCCGAATTTCACAAGCACCCCGATCAACGCGTCCGGCCCGCTCGAATTGTCCGTGGCCATGGCCACCAGCCACTGGAAGTCGTCCTCCACCGTGGTCTTGGTCAGCGATGCGGTCGATGCCACGAACTACCCGAACGTCCTGCAGGCCTCCTCGCTTGCTGCCGCCCTCGATGCGCCGTTGATCTATCATTCTCCCGATGCCGGAAAAGAAGCACGGGTCCGCAATGCCATCCGCCAGCTCGGCGCGACCGAGGTGGTCTATGTCAACGCAGCAGGCACCAAGCCCGCCATGGCCAAACGCGTGCTGACAAACCCCGCAACCATCGTCAACTATCTGGCTGCAAGGAAAATCAAGGTGGACTACTTCGCCGCGACCAATCCCAGGGATCTCAAGCTCGTCTCCGGGGCCAAGCTCTCATTGGCCGCGCCCTTTGTCGCAGCCCGCAGAAACGGCATCGTGGTTCCCATCACAAGCTATGAGCCGGTTCCCAATACCGTGGAGATGTTCCACTACAGCGGCTACCCCGCGATCAAGGCGGAGCTGCAGAAGCTTTATGAAACCATCGGTCGTCATCCCGACTATCTGGCGCTGGTGGGCAATGCCACCAGCATTCCGCTCGGTTACCGGGGACCCAACGAGTCGGCGGGAAATTACAACGCATCACCGGCTGACCTCGATTATTCGAATGTCGATTCGGATATCTTCCCTGACATCGCCATCGGCCGCATCATGGCCTACGACCACTTCGACGCGTCCTTGCTGACCAGTCGGATTTCCACCTACGATCATCTGTTGGACGGGGTGTGGGAGAAGACCATAGCTGATGTGGGCGGACAATGGAACTCGGCCGACCGGAACGCCTTGGGCGCCAATTATGGTTTTCTGTCCACAGACTTCATCGGCAGTCTCAATCCCGCCCAGCCTGTGGAGGCTTCCCTCGTCAGCCACAACGACCATTCCAGCTATCATGACGTCGGCGGAGCCTTCGGAGTCGATTCACGTAATATCCTAGCGCCCGCCGTCATCCTATCGAATGGATGTGCCACTGCTGCGATTGATTTTGAGACCCTTAACGAATCCCATGACGAAGTCACCGGCTGGAAAACCACGGATCGCGGATCGGGCGCGCTAGTGGTCAACCAGTTGGTCAAACTCGGAGCCGTGGCTTTCGCGGGATCAACCCGTGTCGAGCCAGGCCCAGGAAAAATGCGGAGCAGTGCCATGTTCAATGCCCTCCTCGAGGGACAAACCCTCGGGCGTGGCTATATGGCGGGCGTGGATACCCAGTCGTGGAACGGTGCCGATGACCAGCGTTTGAATTGGATTTTGCTAGGCGATCCCGCTCTCAGGATCCATGTGCCCACCGCGCCGAAAGTCGCGCCCACCAACCACATGGTGACAAAGAACTCCCCCGATACCGACACGCTCACGGTGCATGTTCCCAAGACCTTGTTCGCTTCGGAGGTCGACCGGAGCTGGTGCTCGCACTGGGGCCTGACCTACCCACAATACTGGGGGGACAAAGCCGGACTCTACGGCATGGATGTCGATCGCTTCTATCTGGTTCGGTTCACGCCACCAGGAGCGGTGCTCAAAGTGGAGGAAATGGACACCTGGCCGACGGTGAAGACCTGGGTCTGGGGTGACGTGAAACTGGGCATGATGGGTCAGCCCGCGGTCGACTATCAGCAGGATGGAACGCAACAACTCGTCTGGGCAATCCGAGCCAACATCATGGACTGGCCAAGCAGTGGCAGCAAGGTGCCGCTCGCCGAGTTGACCAGCAGCAAGTTCAGGATCACCTATGACAGGGAACCGGACATCACCTCGTTTCAAGTCAACCTGCCGGGAAGCAGCGCCACCATCCGCTCGTTGAGTGATACAAAAGGAGAGATCATCGTGTATGTTCCACCCGACACCACGGATGCGCAAATCGCCACGCTCGCGCCCACCTACACGCTGGATTACGGTGCAACCTGTAACCAGCCCAACCGCGGCGTTCCTTTTCCGAACTTGAGCGCCCGGCAGCGGCCGGTTTCCTACGTGATCAGCCCGAACGCCGCAAACAAGGGGGCTCCCAAGACATATTCCGTCACGGTGGTCCGCTCATCCTTCACCTTCACCCCATGGACGAATGATGATGATTCGGGAATCTCCACCAGCTCACCCTACACCATGGCTGTGAATTTGGGTGGTGGTGCCATCAAGGTCAACGGTGTGGACTTCGAAGCGTCGACCCATGCCGGAAAAAATTTCTCGATCGATGGTGCCCCAGCCGTCTTCAACGGAGGACAGCATGCCATCACCGGCGACAGCCTCGCGCTGGGTTCCGCCTTTCTCTACGACGGTAATCCGCTCAAGATAACCATGAAAAATCTAACACGTGGCAAGACATACGAAACCTCCTTGTTCAGCTACGGATATGAAGCATCCGGCCGAACCCAGACCTTTGCCGTCGATGGCGATTCCCGCGTGATCGACCAGGATGCCTATGGCGCAGGCAACGGCATCCGCATCGTCTACCGATTCGTCGCCACTTCTAACAACCAAACCCTCACCATCACTCCAGTTGATGGTTCCGTCGGAACCTTCCACCTCTGCGCGCTTGCCAACCGGATCGTGCCGGAGACGGCCCGCAAGTAATGGCTGACCATATCTGATAAAATGACGAAACAGCATTCCATCGTGTTCTTCCCGCTCACGGCAGCCCTGTTGCTGGGTTCCCTTGTGTTGCCAACCCGGGCGCAGAATCGCGGGGATCAATCGCTGACATTGGAAAACCGTCTCGTGTCGGTCGAGATCGACCGCACGAACGGCGCGGTGCGCTCGATCCGCGACAAGGAGTTAAACAACACCAACGCATTTTCCGGAATCGGTTTTGAGGTGACAACCGCGACCGGCACCATTCGATCCATCAAGGCACTGGAAGCAGACGTGAGAGACGGTAAAGTGGTGCTGCGCTTTGCCGATGGCGGTCTGGAGGTGAAACTGCATTACACGCTCGGCGCGGAGGATCGCTTCGTCGAAAAGTGGCTGGAAATCAAAGCCGCCGATGGGAAGCCGTATTTCCTCAAGTCTGTCGTTTTGGAAGACACGAAGACGACGGCCTTTCAGGAGATTCATTTCCACGATGACCAGACGATCTGGCATTGCCCGATCAATCTCTTCCTGCGTGCAGAAAAGGGCGGCTGCTTTGCCGGGCTTGAGTATCCGTATTGGGATCTCACCCAAAAGGGCAAGGAGGGTTTTCGGCTTGGCTATCAACCGAACTATCAGGTCGCAGCCGGCGAGTTGAATGTCAGCGAGAAATACTTCCTCGGCGTCTACCGTAAGGAAGGCATCCAGCGGGTTTCGCAAGGCCCGTATCCCGGGCGCGGTCGCTCACCTTTGCTCTCGTGGGGGCATACCGGACTCGGCCAGCACTTCAAAGGTGGAAAGATTCCGCCTGAGGTGACGGATGTTCCCATCGAGGTGCTGGACTGGGGCGAGGTCTGGGCGATGCAGGCGTTCATGCGGCGCATCCAGCCCGGCGACCTACAGCTGCCCGAGGAGGGCTACTGGGTGTGGCAGAACGGTTGGTGGGCCGGATTAACCGATCCAAAACCAGAGATCCTTGATGCCTTGAAGGCGGCCGGCATCCATGATGTCATGACTTACCAAACCTGGTACGGACGAGGCAATCATCCTAGCTTGGAACCATATCTGTATAAGATGCACATTGATCCGCTCGGGTTTCCGGCTGATGCGGGGGTGGCCAAGGTTGCCGGGGCGGGCAAGGAGAATAAACCTCCTGCAGTGTGGCATGCGCCGTCGGAGGTGAAAGCGGACGCCACCAAGCCCGGCGAGTACACATCCGAGTTCATCGCGCCGCCAGCGATGGAAAGCTTGATTGATTACGGCAAGAAAATCGGGGTCCATGTCAACAGCTTCGCCGTGCCCGGCCTGCTCTTTGAGGCCAGGCCGGAGTGGTTTTCCCGTGATGAGAAGGGCACTCCCAGTCAGTATCTCTTCGGACGTGGGGTATCCTGTCCGGCCAGCGACGACTACATGAAGCACGCGTTGGCCTTGCACGAGGCGGTGTTCGACCAATACCAGCCACGCTGGTGGGGCTGGGACGGGCGCTGGCTGAGTTATTGGGAAGTGCCGTCATTCCGGCCCGGGCCACTTGGCTGCGGCATCGACGCCTGTCATGCAAAAAACCACGGGCACCTGCCGGGCGACAACCTCTACAAGGAGTGGAAGAAAATCCAGGCCTTCCTGAAGGCGATCCGCCAGAAGCATCCGCGCCTTTGTTTGGAATCCTATTACGGTCTCAAGCGCGGTGAACCCTGGGCGTTGCGTTATCTGAACTCTGCCGACAACTACTATGAAACCAACGGCGCGGACATGAACCGCTACCAGGCTTGGCACAACCAGAACGACCGGTTCCGGCCGGTCTACAAGAACTACTGTGCTGTCTTTGGGGAGGCCCCTGCGCAGTTTCAATACAATGTCATCTCCACGCTCAGCATGTCTTCCTATTGCCAGATCGGACCCGGGTTCAAGGGCTTGGCCCATGCCGAAAACCGTGAGTTCCTCAAGAAGTGGCGGGCCTGGGCGAGTGAGAATCATGCCTACCTCAAGGTGAAGCGCGACTTGTTCGACTGCCCGGGTGAGGCCGCGATCGACGGCAGCGCGCACTTGATCAAAGACCGCGGCTTCCTGTTCCTCTTTGCCGTCGGCAAAGAGCCTGCCCGCGCCTCGATCCCGATCAACCGCTGGCTGGGATTGGACGAAAAGCCAGCGGCACTCTATCAGGTGAAGGAGGTCTATCCGCGCGACGGTGTCGATCTGGGCGTTTACCGCTACGGCGACGAACTGCTTCATGACATGCCACAAGGTGCGGCGGTCATCCTTGCACTGGAGCCGGCGGCGAGCGGAAGCACGCCGCGGCGTCCGGAGCCGGTTGCTCAAAAGGACGCCCCGACCGTGATCCCCGCTTTTCGGGCAGCACCGTTTTAAGAATGTACACTACTGACACTGAATACCGGATACTGCGGAAGCGGTGACGAATGGCAAAATGTTAGAGACTAGGGAAACCATGCAAAGACACAGGACATGCAAATACGGAGTGCTGGGAGGGTTGATCGTCATGGCGGCGGTCGGCGTGAGCGGCGAGGAAGTGGATTGGAAGAAGATGATGACTGTCGCGGAACGGAAGAGGGACGCGCAGGGGCAACTGCAGCCGCTCCAGTCCTACGACGAGACCATCCGGCGCGGGATGGATTTCCTGCTCAAAGACCATTTGCAATGGTTCAAGGGGCCCGCGGAATCCCTGTTGGACGAAAAGGGCCAGACGCAGATGCCGTGGGTGTATTATTCCAACCTCCAGCAGAACGGCGCGCCGTTCCCGCGTTCCGTCGACCGCTTTGTCTCCTACCCGGCCTTTCACCACGCGCTGCTGATCCGCACGTTCATCGGCTATTCGAAATATGCCAACGACAAGCAGGCGCTCGCCGAAGCCGTCAAGCTGGCGGACTGGAACATCGCCCACAGCACGCCCGCCGACTGGCCGTATGCCAATCTGCCGTACAGCACGTTCGAGGCGAAGAAGCCCGGCGGCTTCCGCGACAAGACCGGGCTGATGCCCGACAAGGCCGCCATCATGGCGCTGGCCTACCTCCAACTCCACGAGGCGACTGGCGAGAAACGATTTCTAACAGCCGCCGAGGCGATTGCCAGGACGCTCGCCGCCCGTCAGCGGCCCGATGGCACCTGGCCCTTCCGCGTGGATCCGAAGACTGAAGCCGTCATCGAGGAATACACCAGCAGCGTGATCTACGCCGTCCGGCTGTTCGAAGCGCTCGACAAGATCAACGGCAACGACCGCTATCGCGCCAGCCGCGACAAGACGTGGAACTGGCTCGTGAACGGACCGATCAAGACCAGGGAGTTCCGCGGCTTCTACGAGGATATCCCGGCCAGCCCGCAGGGCCGCACCAACTACGACTGCCTGGACACGATCCGCTACCTGCTCGCCAACCGGACGGCAGACAACGGCTATCTGGAAATGGCCGTGGATCTGAATGCCTGGGTCGAGAAGGTCTTCATGGACAGGATCAAGGGCTTCGAACCCGCCGAGGGCATCCGCGAGCAATTGCAATGCAATGTGGTGATGGGCATCCACAGCCTGAACTGGGCCTCGATGCTGCTGGATCTCGCCAAGGCGACTGGCGATGGGAAATTGAAGCAGCGGGCGATGCAGACTGCGAATTACATCACGTATTACCTCCAGCCGGACAACCGCATCGTGGTGGGCTTTGAATACAATCAATGGTGGTACAGCTGCCACGCCGGGGTGGTGCTCTATCTGCTCGATTTTGCCGGTGAGAGCAGCGGGCAAAAGGATGGAAAGCGCTGATGATGAATGTGAGATTCAAGAGTTGGCTTGATTCGCATTGCTTTCCAGCGTCAGGAATCTTGAATTCGAGCGCAATCCCCGAGCTCATGAAGGACTCCAAGAGGCAAGCTGCAGCAGCCGTTCCACCGGGAGTCCCGTCCCGCAAAATTTTCATGGGTTCAGCATGGCTGCTGGCATGCTTGCAGGTGGTTGGTGCCGCTCCGCTCGAGGACGAATTCCGCGAGCCTCCCAATCCCGCCAAGCCGGGCGTGTACTGGTATTTCATGGATGGCAACATCGACCGGAAGGAGCTCATCCGGGATCTGGATTCGATGAAGGAGGCGGGACTCGGCCATGTGCTCTGGCTTGAGGTGAATGTGGATGTGCCGCGTGGTCCGGTGACGATGCTTTCGGAGGAATGGATGAAATCCTTCGAAGCGGGTGTGAAACATGCCGCAAAGCTGGGCATCGATGTGACCTTGGGGACCGGACCGGGGTGGACCGGATCCGGTGGGCCATGGATCAAGCCCGAAGAGTCGATGCAGCATCTGGTGTTCTCGGAGTGTGAAGTCCGGGGCCCCGCACGCATCGAGCAGAAGCTGACGATCGCGCCGCAGCGGGATCATTGGTGGAAGATGCTCGACTGCGATTTCTATGAGGACGTTGCGGTCTATGCGGTTCCCGCCGTGAAGCCCGTCATTGCCAATGCGGGTGAGAAGGCATTTTACTCAAGAGCCGATTACATGCACGACGGGCCGACCTTTCTGCCGGCGCCCGCGGTTCATGACGAGGCCGCGCCTGAGGACATCATTGCGCCCGAAGGCATCATCGATCTGACGAAATTTCTCAAACCCGGCGGGACGCTGGTCTGGGACGCGCCTGCGGGCAAATGGACCGTACTGCGCTTCGGTCGCCGCTCGAATGGCACCAGCAATCTGCCGGCAGCCAAGCCGATGGTGGGTCTCGACCATGACAAGTTCAGCAAACAAGCCTTGGAAAAGCATTTCGATCAGTTCTGCGCGAAGCTGATCGATCGGGCCGGGCCTGTCGGATCCGAAGGAAAGGGGGGATTGGTGGCGTTGCATCTCGACAGTTGGGAGATGAACGCCCAGAACTGGTCGCCCACTCTGCTTGATGAGTTCAAGCGCCGGCGTGGATACGACTTCACGCCGTGGCTGCCGACCTTTTCGGGTCGGGTGGTTCGCGATCGGGCCAGTTCGGAGCGTGCCTTGTGGGACCTGCGGCTTACGATCCAGGAGTTGATGCTCGAAAACTATGTCGGCCACTTCCGTGACCTGGCTAAGCAGCGTGGCTTGAAGTTTTCGATCGAACACTATGGCGGCACGCAGATTGCGGATCTGGAGCTGGGAGCCTTCGCCGACGTGCCGATGTGCGAGTTCTGGAGCACCAAATACGATTGCTCGCATTCCGCGTTCGAGGCGGCCTCTGTTGCCCACACCCTGGGGCGGCCCGTGGTTTCTTCCGAGGCCTTCACCGGTCATCGCGATGAAAAAGGGCGTCACTATCCGGGCTCGCTCAAGAACCAAGCTGACTGGGCCTTCGCAGCAGGTGTGAACCACATCAAGTTCCACACCTTTGTTCATCAGGCACTGGGTGACGATGCGCTTCCCGGCATGACCATGGGCGATTGGGGGATGCGCTGGCATCGCGGTCAGACCTGGTGGCCGATGGTCGGTGCTTTTCACCGCTATCTCGCCCGTTGCTCGCATTTGCTGCAGCAGGGCACGGCGGTTTCCGATGTGCTTTATCTGACGGCGGAAGGTGCGCCGCATGTGTTCATCGCGCCGCCCAGTGCGCTGGCCGGAGCTGGCGTGCTTCCCGACAAGAAGGGCTACTCCTTTGATGGGGGCGCACCGAGCGTGCTCCAGCAGATGAAAGTCGTGGATGGTTGTATCGGCGTGCCGGGCGCCACGCAGTATCGGCTGCTCGTGCTGCCGCGTTTCGAAACCATGACTCCGGAATTTCTCGGCCGGATCATCGAGCTGGTGGAATCGGGTGCGACGGTGCTGGGTTATCCGCCGGGTGCTTCACCCAGTCTGGTGAACTTCCCGCAATGCGATGCCAAGGTGAAGCAGTTGGCGCAAACCCTGTGGGGTGCGCCGCCCTATGCCGCCGAGAGAAAGGTCGGCAAGGGCCGGATCATTCTCGATGCCGGTGCGGCGGAATTCCTGCAGCGCCGTCCCGCGCCAACAACTGTGAAGAACAAGGAGAGTGTTTACCCGGACTACGCGGTGACCGCGCGTTTGCTCGAAGCGATGAAGGTCCCGGAAGATTTCCGGGCCGATCAGCCCCTGCGTCATGCGCACCGCAATGCGGCCCAGCGGGACATCTACTTCGTTTCGAATCCGGTCGACACGCGGGTGGAGGCAACGGCGACCTTCCGGGTGCCTTTGGGCCGGCCTCAGCTCTGGAACCCCGCGACGGGCGAAATCCGCCACTTGCCTGAATTCAAACATGAGGGGCAGTGCACCAGCGTGCCGCTGACGTTTGAAGCCAACGAAAGCTACTTCATTGTCTTCGCCCGTGAGGCAAGTGCCGTGCCAGCGGGGAAGGGGGGTAACTTCCCGCGCCTCGAAGCCCGGTCGACCTTGGAGGGCCCGTGGGAAGTGTCTTTTGATCCGAAGTGGGGGCCATTCGACTCCGCTCAGGGCAGGCGGCCAGGAGAATTTCTGTTTGAATCCTTGCAGGATTGGACCGCGCACCCGACTCCGGGTATCAAATACTACTCGGGCATCGCCACCTATCGGAAGACATTCCCCTTCGCGGGTGAGACTGCCGGAGCCGGACAAAGGCATTACCTGGATCTCGGCACGGTCCATGACATCGCGCGGGTTCGCCTGAATGGAAAGGATCTGGGCGTTCTGTGGGCCGCGCCTTGGCGGGTGGAGATTAGCAGTGCCCTCAGGCAGGGTGAAAACCGTTTGGAGATCGAGGTCGCCAACCGCTGGTCAAACCGTCTGTTGGGGGATCAGCAGGAGCCGGACAAGAATGTGCGCGTGCTGAAGTGGGAGAGCGGTTTGCTGGAAGGCAAAGAGTTTCCAGCAGGGCGTTACACATTCTCCACCTCGCGTGGTTTGGGTGAGCTTCTGCCCTCTGGCCTGCTCGGTCCGGTCAGGCTGATGAAATGAGGGCGTTGGTGGCATTCGTCCCGATCCCCTACACCCCTGATACCAGTGATTCCCATTCGATCCCGTGATGGCTGGCGATCTGTTTGGCAACGCACAAACGATTCCATGGTTGCATGGCTGAGCCTAGATGAAACAATGCATGATAAGGAAATGCCCCACTTGGAAGGAATGTCTGCCATTCATCGGTATATCAACAACAGAACCAACAGAAACGCAGGGCCTTTGCCCTGACAGCCATCGCGCTCGCCGCGTTTGCCATACCGCCATGCGCGGCCCTTGCCGCGGAAAAAGCGCCCATTCCGAAGCCGGACGGCAAACCGGCGGACATGACCAAGCCGGTCCAGGTCTTCATCCTGCTCGGCCAATCCAACATGGTCGGCATGGGCCGGATCACCGGCGGCGAAGGCTCGCTGGAGAATGCCGTCAGGAACAAGAAGTAATATGCCTATCTGGCCGACGACGCCGGCGCGTGGATCGAGCGCAAGGATGTGAGCTTCGTGCGCTACATGTCCGGCAAGGGTCCGCTCAACAACGAGTGGCTGGGCATCAAGGCGGGCACCATCGGCCCCGAGTATGGCATCGGTCATGCGGTCGGCAATACCCTCGACGCGCCGGTCATGATCCTCAAGTGCTGCATCGGCAACCGCAGCCTCGGCTGGGACCTGCTGCCCCCGGGCAGCGAGCGCTTCGAGGAAGCGGCAAGGTGTATGCCGGTTACAAGGATTCCCCGGACTCGTGACCCAAGGGCACCGAGCCCAAGCCGATCGGCCGGTATGCCGTCGGGCCTTCAGCGCGCGGCGCGGTCGCGCCCCCAGGAAATCGGATTTGTTCATGAAAAAGAGGAGGTAACTTCATTCCCAATCGCGGGATTCCGATCTATACGTGGCCCTCGGAAGCGCGCGTGCCCGGGGCGCGTGCCTGAATGCGCCGGGCCCTTCATCCCCATGGCACCACAATGACCGGAATGATCAAGCCACTCCTCACATCCCCAGCCGGGGCCAACCCGAAAGCCGGTTTCCCGCCAATTCATCTGTTAGGCAGGAATGCGGCATTGCTGGCAACCCGGATCGTGTCTCTCTGGTTTTTGATATCCATGCTCCATGCAGGCGCTGCCGGGACAAGTGTTTCCGATGATCCGTCCAGACTGGACCTCACGAACCAGTGGCTGTTTTGCGCCGACCCGCAGGATCAGGGCGA
>Ga0315903_10005825_pt1 | contig 15964 bp, 33 predicted proteins | sample LakEriMetagenome_7_FD_203524 | JGI IMG/M metagenome (GOLD analysis project Ga0315903, IMG submission 203524) | Freshwater fungal communities from buoy surface, Lake Erie, Ohio, United States - Buoy 2 MA119 | ecosystem: Environmental > Aquatic > Freshwater > Lake | place: USA: Lake Erie, Ohio...
GGTCGGTGGTACAAATAGCGGTGTCACCGAAGGTTCCCATTCAGGAATGATGGTCATTGATCATCCACCACTGTGAATCTGCGAACTGTGCTTTTGACATTCAAGACATCAAGAATCTGTGGTGGCAGAATTTCTTTTGCGTGTTTTACATCAAAGCGGGTTTGTTCAAAGTGTGTCCACCGAACAACCGGCCTGTTTTTGTACATCGCGGTTTCATTTTCACCAAGCGCGGATTCCAGATGGCTTCGGGCGACATCTGCCACCTCTTGCCATTCTTTTATCCGCGCAAGGGCGTTCTTGTACTGATCCAACCAAGCTGCGGTGTTGTCATCTAAATCAACCACACCAACCGCTGTTTGTTGTGTCATCCCCCGGCTCCTTTCTAGTAGTAGCGATTTTTGGAGAAAAATCTCCAAGCATTGCAAGGATTGACATGTCTTCTGTGAATATAGGAGAGAGTGGCAACAAGTTGCGCCGTTCCATCCTTCTTCGATGGTTCCATTCCAAGATTCTTCCGTGTTCCATCAAGCAATTGCCCGATGCCTTTGGCCGTACTCTTGGGATTCTTGCTCAGCACATTCCACCGACTTTCTGCGGTCAGTAGTTTGTTCAAGCATTGAAATTGCTTTTTGGTCAGCAATCTCTTTGCCAGCACTTTCGGGTGCGGTTCATCCACGCGAACAATCTGCGTGATGACCTTCACTTCCTGCGGGGTCGCAGGTTTTGCATTCATCGTATCCACCAGCACTGACATCATTGATCCGATGGCAATGAGGGCGAGGAAACGATTGATGAAGATTTTTCTGTCTTTGATGATGCTTCCTTTCTTCCAGCAAGGGTCAGGATTGTGGCGATTTCTAGTTCACTGAATCCCATCCGGCTTGCAATTTGGTGATGCATCAATCCCTGGTTTTCTAGCCGTTCAATCTGTGTGGCCAAATGATTCAAGTCAGGTTTGTTGGCAGTAAGACCGGCAAGAAATGCGCGTTCTTCTGGTAACGAACCAGCCCAAACTCCATGATTGATGCCTTCCCGTATGGCGTAGGTGAAGCACTCCTTTCTGTGTACACATTGACTGCATATCTTCCGCAATGCATGGATCACTTCGGCAGTTTCCTGCTTGTTATCCGGGAAGAACATGTCGGGGTCAATGTAGTTCTTCGCACATTCCGCGAATGGAAATCGCGGCAAGTGCTGAACAAAGATGGCAATGTTGTTCATCGGTAGCCTGCCTTTTTGAGCAGCTCAACCAATGCCCCAAGTGTGAGGATGGCCGGCCAGGATTCGATGGTTTTCGAACCTGTGCCATCCAATCGAAGAACAGCCACCGCAAGGTGGTCTTCCTTCGAACGCTCTTTCAGTTGTTTCATCGCTTCAGCAATCGGAAATCCCCTGCGGGCTTTGACTTCAAAATCAACATTCTTGATGTTGATGATGTCAGTGCCTTGGGAACCTGCACCGGCGCTGGTGGCGTATTCGTATCCATTCTCTTTCAAGAAGTCAGCCACCATTCGTTGTGATGCATATCCCCGATGCTTGCGATGATTTGTCACCCAATCACATCCAAAATTTCTTGCCCTACTTCATAGGGAATCATGGATTTGATTTTCGCATTCTTCAATCCTTGCGTGCCAGTTTGTGATCCTCTGGGCGCAGCTTCATGGCAAGTTGCCTTTGGCTTACACATCGGGCGTGGTTGCCAGTGCTGGATGTTTGTCCACAAATCGGTGGGCTTCATACGAGTGTCACCATATTGGCAATACGCAATCGTGTGACGAATGCCAGGAATCAAATCCAGTTTCCTGAGCATTCCTCTGGGATTTTCGATGACCCACCATGATGGCGAAATGGCTTGAATGAGTTCGACAGTTTTTTGAACCATCCGCATGCCAGCCAGCGCCTTCTCATTTTTTGGCGTGCGATCAAGATTCCAATGGCGACCAATACTGGCCACGCTGAAGGTTGTGCAGGGCGGGGAAGCCCAAATGAAGTCTGGCTTGCCGTACTTGCCAACCATGTATTCGGCAGTCAAACCCATCACATCCCTCTCATGAGCCGGAAAGAATTCATCCAGTTCGACCTTGATGACTGTGTGGCCGGCATCTTCGAAGGCGCGGGTTGCGCTTCCTGTTCCGGCAAAGAAATCATAAATCAGCACGAAGGAATTCCATCCAGAGTTCTTCACGCTCACGAAGATATGAGCGATTTTTGGTGATGGCAAAAAGAATCTGCCGGGTGATTTCGCATTCTGGATGCTTCCACCAAATCGAGCATTTGCCATCCTCAATGTTGGTGCAGGTGTAGAACTCACCTTCAATGAGCGCGACCACCTGCACGATTGTGTCTGGATTCATGATACCGGCTTCAAATAGTCCGGGCGGGAACCTGACGGATGAGCAGCCCCCGCGCTGCCGATTCCCGCCCGAAAGTTATGGATCACCGAATACAAGTCTTCAATTTCTTCATAGGCTTGGCGTAGCTGCGTTTCATATCGCACTTCGGCAACCGCGTGACCATACATGCCGGCCAAAATGCACAAGACGATGATGCCAAGGCCTAGCGCCATGATGTGTTCGCCAATCATGGTTTTGCCCTTTCAATCACGCTGATGGCAACGCTCTGATCCGCTGGCCAAAAGGTGTTCCGGCATTTGCTCTCACCTTCACCTGATTCAATGGTGATGATGTCAATCCCGAAAACACTGGTGAAAATTGCTGAAACTTTGCCGGTGAGTGAAATCAACACTTCATCCCCGACCTGTGGAAATGCCCCCTTGCTCATTTGCTCACCGCTTTCTTCAGCGCCTTCATGTGTCGCTGATGTTCGTTGATTTCCTGATTCATTTCTTCTGCGATGCGGTCATTGGGTTGATACACAGCAAGCCAACCGATTGTGACTGCCATCATCACCCACCCCGCGATATACCATCCTGTCATTTTTTCTCCCTTTTCGTATCTACAAGGTTAGAGCCACCCCTGATTTTCCCCTTCTTCGACACGCCGACATATTCCAATAAAGAATCCCGCAGAATCTCGCTGACAGTTACGCCATCCCGCTGGCTTTTCCTGACTGCGCGATTCCATAGGTCATCTTCAATTCTGAAGGCGCGAAGATTTTTTGGCATTTATTTTTTCCCCTCATTGAGTATTTGCTGGATGGCCTGATCTAGTTCCACCCGTTGCTTTCCGCTTTTGTAGGCGTACCGGAATAAATGAACCGATAGCGCCCACAGCAAGCCAGCGATGAAAAATTCTTTCATAATGATTCAGCATTTTCATGCCATGTAAGTTCTTGCAATCTTTCAAGCCAGGAAGGAAGCATCGCGATGGTGTTCACCAGTACCGCTTCCCAAAGTTCAGTGTCAGGAATTTCACCAGCCATCTTGAAGTTTTCAGCAACTTGATTGAACATCTGTTGATATTCGATGGCAATGTTTTTGTATGCGCCCATAATCATGCACTGACCTTTGTATAGCAGTCGTAGCAAATGAATGAATGTTTGCAATAGCAACAATTCATCACACGATTGATTGAACCACATTTCGAACATTCTGCATCACAATATGGCAATTTATGAGGTAGTGGATTGTCAATGTTTTTGCTTGCCATGATTATGCACCGACCCTTGCTACTTGGCGCATGATGAATGCGCGGGCTTGGCGGTATGTGCGGAAATCATCAATGTGCGAACTTCCACCCACAGGAAGATTGACCCCAACAGTCCATCCATAATCGCGTTTCACTGCGTAATACTCCAAACCATCAATGATTTGCGTGTAACATCCAGCGCTGTTTCTTTTCATCATCAATTCCCTTCTAGAACTAGAGATGACCAATCAACGCACACTTCGCATGGAAGTCCACCAGGTCGGTTGAGTGAATATGCAGTCCAAGTGTCCAATGGTGTGTGATGCGCAATTGCTTTTGGTTTTGCTTGAATTGAAGCACGAAGATATGTGCCGGCATGATTGTCGCAAAGCACATCGCCATTGTCGGAAACCCATAAGCGCTCATTGCTTTTTGGTAGTTGAGCCTGAACTTGTTGTGATGTTGTCATTGTTATGCACCAGCCTTCTCAATGGAAATCAATCGAGAATCAACAGTGAGAATTTCAGATTTGTAGAGTGAACGCATGTTTGCTTCTGGGCGAATGCGCCAAACAATTCCGCTTTCTGATGTATTGATGAATCCTTCATAAACATCAACAATTTCAGTTTTGTCGCCAGTGCGAAAATCTTGGCGATACATGGTCACGCGAGCGAAATAAAAACCTTGTTCTTCAACCATGTGTTGCTGAATTGCGCTGAGTTTTTTTGGTGTTGTGATTGTTGTTGTCATTTCCTGCTCCCTTTTTCTTTGAAGCCCCTTGGCTTCATGTATATACAATAAAGCCGGAAGGCCATCCTGCGCAACCCCAAAGGGGTGTGTCGGCAAAAAAAATTTGCCCCCGCCGGCAAGGGCAGGGGCAGTGGCAAATGTCGGGTTGGATCAGATGACCCCCGCCAGCGCCCTGGCAATTCCTTCTTCTAGGGCGATTTTGGGCGTATAGAAAGTGTTCATGTAGGTCGGGTCACCCACCCGGTAAGAAACGCCCCTAGGGGCTTCCTGAAGCCGTCTGAAGGCTGGTTGATAGCCGGCTTCTTCGGCCACCATTGCGGCCAGCGTGTTGAAGTCGGTTGCCCGACCAGTGCAAAGGTTGGCAACTTCCACATCGGCTTCGATGCCAGCCATCACCGCCCGCACCACATCCTCAATGTGAATGAAATCGCGGGTCTGTGATCCATCGCCCCAAATGTCGAACGGGTTGGCAAAATCCTTCCCACGCTCAATGAAAGCGCGGAACGGGTAGGCCGGGTCTTGATCGGTTCCATATCCGCTGAATGGTCGAAACACCGAAACCTTCAATCCTTCTTTGCGCACATAATTTGCGAGCATCTCGCCAGTGAGTTTCACCCATCCGTAGGTGAGGTCAGGATTCTTGATGTTCTCCAAATCAATGTCGCGTTCTTGCAATTGCGTTCCCGGTTGCTCCTGCAAAAATGTCGGATAAGCAGCTGATGATGAGAAATATACAATGCGCTTGGGTTTGGTTTTGAGCGCCCACTGGAAGAAGTCGCTATCAATGGCAAGGTCAGATGCAACCGCCATTGGTTGTCCTTCGATGGTGGCGCGGCCGCCGACTATCGCCGCGAGATGGATCACAAGGTCGTATTGAACTTTATTGAAAGAAAAGAAATGTCTGGCATCCATTGAATGATATGTCTTGCTGATGTCAATGCGCAGAACTTCATTGCGCTTGTCTTGCGCGAAGTAGCGCTGAAAAGCGCGACCCACAAAACCTTCGCTTCCAGTGATGAGGATTCTCATCATTCCCCCGTTTCGTAATATGGCGAACCAGTTTCGGCCAAATGAATGTTCGCATCGTCAGGAAAAACAAAGGTGTCATCAGCATTGAGCGCAGCTCCGATGTGATGCATCGTGTTCAATCGCGATGTGGGGAAGTTGCGCCGTTCGCTTTTTCCTTCCACTGTGCTGTTGTAATAGTCATCATGGATCAGCACTTTGTCTTTGATGCGCGGATAAATGATGGATGCCAGGAAGTCCTGGTCTGTCATGTAGTAATCACGGGCGCTCTGGCGATAGGAAGCAATCAGTTCTTTCATATCACGTAGGTTCTTGGTGTAGGCCGAAAACATCCCGGCGCTGATCAGATAGTTGTGACCTTTCGGGTGGTCTTTCATGATGTGCGCATCAAAGAGTGATTTCTTGAACTGGGCGTGTGCCACCGCTTCGCGCTGGCCAAGCCGAGCATCCACATCGCGACACAAAACCAATGCTGCCCTTGGGCTGCTGAAGGCGTAATACCGCCACAACCGGGCGAAATTGTCTTCTGGTTCATCCACCTCAATGATGCGAACATTGACCATCAACTGCAAAGTTTGAAGAACTGCCGGTGGAACAGATTGCCCGACATAGAACCACACCTGGCAGGTGGGGAAGAATTCCTGCGCCAGCAACGCATTCTTGATGGCTCCAATGGTGTATCGCTCATCTTTGCCATATAAGGAAAAAGAAATGACTTCGTTCATCGCAGCGCCGCCAGCAGCTCTTGATATTCGGCTGACTTGATGTATTCAACAAAGCGTTGTTGATCGCGACTGGAAAGTTGGATGTCATTGACTTCCTGATACAACGCATCCATTTGACCCTTCCCGGCGAAAGGATGCATGTGTTCAATGATGACATCACCCAAATATCGGATGGCCTTCAAATCAGTTCCTAGTTGTAGCCAGAAATTGTCGAGGAATAAATGCTCAAATCCTGGGGGAACCATCCCGCCCAGTGCATCCACGATATTTGCGGTCATCACAATTTGGGTGGGAAGGCGATGACCTTGGAGAAGGTCATTCCCATAGATAAGACCAACAGGCATGTCTTCCAATTCGGAAATGAATATCTCATCCCAGTGTTCAGTGCGTGGCCGGTGGTCATCACCCATAAACCCAAAAAACGAAAATTCGCCCCGCAGGGCTAGGGCAGCGCGGTTCAATGGTCGCGCCATTCCCTTACCTTCGCGGGGCAGTTGGATCAATAGTGGAACGGAAAGGTTTTTGTATTCATCAAGGCTTGGGTCATCGTCATCAACAACAACCACCAGCGTGCATTTGGCCTTCGTATCTTCAAAGGCTTGCATGAGTTCTTGGATGTTCTGCGGTCTGCTTCTGGATGGAACGATGATTGCCAAATCACTCATGACTGAGTTCACCAGCAATCGCAAAATATGCAGCGCCGTCAATGTAGGAATCAAGGTGATCTGGTGTTTGAACCAACCTTGCTGCCTTCACCATCGCCATGCACAGCGCAGCTTGTTCTGGGGTGATTTCTTTTTCCAGAATCACTGACCACAGCGTTGCAATGCGCTGATGATTGATACGCGGATGGCCATAATCTTTCTGGCGATTGGTATGAATCAGCCGTTTGGCTTCATCAAGAATGTTCCCCCGGTTCATTTGTTACTCCTTTATTTTGCCGTATGTCGCATCTTTTGGATTCAACGCTCTCATGACCACCGGCAAGAAGGAAGCCCACACTCCGTTGGCAACCATCTTCCAATCATCGGCTGAGAAATCCCAAGGTGACTTGCCAATAGTTGCCATCAAGGTGATGACAAGAACCAGCAATGCGCGGAAGTAGGTTCCAGCCGCAGCGCTCAACTTTGGATTGATTTTCATTTGTTCTCCAATTTCCCAAGGCCAAGTGCCTTGATGATTTTCTTCGCTTCCCCAGGAGAAACATTCACTTCAAAATGCATGTCATCGGGTCTGTTCTTGTAGGTATATCCACCGCGCAAAGCATACTTCTTGCAGAGTTCATCCAGAATTTCTCGTTGCTCTGGCGTAAAGGTGTCGCGCTTTCCAAGCGGATGGCGGCGGGCGTTCAAATCCAGTGCGCTGCCCGATGAATGATTGGAAAGGGAATCCTCTGATCCTCTGACCATCCGAAAGGCGTATCCCCAATCATCCAGTTCGCCCTTGTCTATCTTTTCCACGCGCTCATTGAATTCTTGCGCGAAATGGATCAACAGTGGCGCTGCCGCTTCAGCCACCCGAACTTTGATGTCAGTGCTAGGAATCAGATATGACTTGATTTTGATGGCCTTCGGATCAGGTGATGCCGGCCAGCCGTTCTGTGATTTCACTTCTTTTCCATCAGAATGTTCATAATTTGCTCAACCTGGCGTTCAAGCCGGTCAATGGAATCTTTCATCGAGCTGCCACCATTGGGTTTGAGTTCATTCAGATAGTGCTTGACCAACCATCGAACCATCGTCAGGAATGCAGTTGCAATCGCGATGATGCTGACAATCAACCCCGCCCAGTCTGTTGGTGACATCCCTTATTCCTTACCTGTTTGATACGAAAAACCCGCAGGATGCGCTACCTGACGAAGTGATTCCGTACATTGTGTCCGTTGGTGTGAGTTCAAAAACAATCTTTTCGCCGTTGTCAATCTTGAATCCGGTGGCATCAGTGACATCACTTCCACCCACGAAGAATGCGCCGGAAGCACCATGAACATGAAGAATTCGGTGAGTGGTTCCAGTGCCAACAATCAGCGTTGCTGTTGTGGTGATCGTGACTTGACCTGACTGCATTTGTCTTCTCCTAGGGGGTCAGAATAATCTTCCCAAGTTGGGATGGATTCGGTGGTGCAATCCCCGGTGAGAACTGACATCAGTTGGTGATCGCGGCGGCTTCTTCTTCCGTAAGCCCAAGCGCTGCCAACTTTGCCAGCGCCGATGCCTTCGCTTCGGCTTTGGCGGCGATTTCTGCTTGGTGTGCTGCTTCCATTGCTGCTGCTTGCTTTCTTGATTCTTCTATCTCAGCAATTTCTTCATCAGAAAGTGGCGTGATGATTTCTTCTCCGGTTTCGCAATTCAATTCGACTTTCACCGGGCGGTCTTCATTTGATGTCATTTCATTCCCTCTCAACTGTTCTTGATTCCGTATAGATAAAATCCACTATTTGCGCTGAATGTTGCCCCACTAAACAATGCCAAACCGATTGATGTTTTTGCTACTGAATAATTGTAAATAACAGCACCACCAAGCAAAACATTTTGTCCAGTGTTTCCATTTTCTTCAACAACTGAGTTGTACACAATCGGCATGAAAGTGCTTGATGATGTATATCTTGGCATATATATTTCACAACCACCTTGTCCGGTATTTACAGTTGATGCAATCCCAGGATATATGTAAAACTCACCAGATGCGCCAGTGTTTCGGTATCCCTGAATTGATGTTCCGTACCCTGCAAATTCAACACCTTCTGGTGCATTTCCTGTGTATCCGTTGAAACTTACGCGCAACGAACTTCTTCCAGAGTTATTGGAAGCAGCAGCAACAACCAGATACAAATCATCATATGTCTGCGGAATCGCGCTGAAAGTGATTGTTGAAGTTGTTGATGTCAATTCAGTTTTTTGAATCAATTTGAATGTTGCAGCCATGTCATGCCTTCTTTATGCCGAACAAAGTAAGTTGTGAGCCTGATGCAAGATTGTAATTTGCTCCATTCAACGTCAAAGATGTAATTGCTGAACTAGAAAAAAAGTTCCCACCAGTTCTTGAAGTTTGTCCGTAGGTTCCATTTACAGCATTCCCATGTGAAATCAACATTCCTTTGTGAACTGTTGTTGATGTATAGTTGATAATATCTGCAACTACTAAAGCCCACTGACTTGCTCCGCCGGGGTCAACGATATTGCAATAGATAGCAGTATCATTGACTGAAGAAAATCCTTGAAATGCAATTGTTCCACCATACGCAGTCATAATTTGGTAGCCATAATTTGCGCCAGTGTTTCCATTGCAATTCAATGTGACATACCAACCAGAACCAGCAGTTCCTCTTTGCACTGTTGCAACTAATCTCAAATCAGAATATGTTTGAGGAATAGAAGAAAAAGTGTATGAAGAAACTGTGCTTCCAAGTGTTGTTGTTGCAATTGGCTCATATGTTGCTGGCATTATTATCCCATCCCGTATAAAGCAATGACAGTTTCACTTGTATATGCATTTGCATCCCAACTGAACGAAGTGATTGCAGTGTTGTTTCTCCAAAGGCCTGATTCATAATGCAAAATGCTTGCACCAGATGATTTGTTTTGATTGAAGTTGAAATTTTTCACAGTTTTGAATTTGCTTGTGTTTGAATAGTTGTAAATGTCCACAATGCAAACATTTGGCCAACTTGATGTTTGTGTTCCGTTTGGAAATAGGTTCGCGGCAAAACTTGCATCACCATGAAATGCAGAAATGCTTGACTGATTTGCTCTGATGTATCCCCTATTATAATTCATCGCTGAATCACCATTGAATCGCAAAACAGGTGACGAACCGGCGCTTGTTGTTTGGAAAAAGCATCGAATCTGCAAATGTTTATATGTCTGAGGAATAGACGAGAAAGTGATTGCCTGTGTTGAACCATTTCCAGAAGTCCATGATGCAATGGAATCAAAACCTGCTTCAGCACCACTCAGCGCACCCCAACCATACGCACCGGCAGACAAGCCGCCACGCGCTGAAAGTATTGGTGACATTCTTCCCCCTAATTAGGCAAATTTTGTTTGTGATGCAAAAACTGTGTATGTCGGCGTTGCTGCCGTTTTGATCACTGTGTACACATAGGCATCAATGGATGATGCGTTGCCAGCAGCCCACGCAGTTCCACCTTGATATTTTGGTGTGACTGATGATCCATCAATTTGCACAACATTGTTGTAATACGCAGTTGCTCCTTGTTGAACAAGGAATGTCACTGTGATGGCATCACCAACAGCAAGAACAGAAGAAAGTGTTGTGGTGGAATTTCCACGAATGTTCAATGTCCAGTTTGCTGATGCGTTGGTGGTGTAATACAAAACGCCCTGAGTGAGCGCATCGTAGTTGATTGTTCCTGTCGCAGCTGTTGCCGAAACTGTGGTGCGTTCTTCTGGTGCAACAAGAATCTTGTTTTGAACCGCAACCGCATTGGTCGTGGTCAGGATGGTGGTGTTGTCCACCGATAAAGTTACAGCGCCAGATGAACCGCCACCTGAAAGGCCAAACCCTGCGGTCACACCAGTGATGTCACCTGATCCATACGCAACCCATGCTGCGCCATCGTAGATTTCAAATGAATTGGTGTCAGCAAGATAGGAAAGATTTCCTTCGCTTGGTGATGGGTACGCCGAAGTTCTTGCTGCTGAACTTGCGAATGTCATGACGGATTGCGCCATCAGGTATCCATCCACCTGAGCTGCTGTCAGCGGATCGCCCGCAACAAAGTCCTTGTATCCAAGAGGTGCTGCCATGTTCCTTCTTCCTTATCCTGTGGTGAATTGTAGCGGAATCAATATGACAAGGCGTTTTGGTCAAGAACGCCATAGTCAGGAGAATCCAAGATGAAGACATTCGAAATCTGCGGAAGCGCAGTTTCCAATGTCGTCACCCAAGAAAATTGTGTGATGTTGTGCTGGATTCCTTGCACCAGCAATTTGCGGGTAACTGCCCCGCCGGGAAGTTCGCGGGTCACGCGGATGGGCGCAAAGAAGTCAATCGAAAGTGCTGCTTCAATGCGTTCTGATTCAGTGTTGTCCGAACAATCCAGCACGATGGCATCAATGCGCATCTCTGAATCCTTGCGACTGAAAAGGAAGGTGTTGGCCTGATCGTACGCTTCCTCATCGGTTTGCATCAGAAGATTCTGGCGAAGTCTGGTGCGCTGGAAATAGGCATCAATGGATGACTGGTCAAACGCGATTTGTGCAGTTCCATTGACCCGTTGTACCGACACATAATTGACCAGCTGCGTGTCATCAAGATTGAACTGCACATCCTGATAGGAAATATCTGTTCCCAACCCATCATCGGTGAAGATGGTCGGAACGCCAGTGATGGCAGTGGCAAGATTCGTTCGATTGATGAAGGTTGCTTGCCCTAATTCGTCAAAATAGAACGCACCCAGTTCGCTGTCATCCACAGTGAGGATGGCATCCAAGGCGCTCCTGTTCCCGCCAGGGTCGGCTTGCAGGGTGCTTGCTCCTGTTTGAACGGATCGCATGGAAGATGGCCACGCAATCGCATCAAGGATTGCGTTGATTCGAGCGCCACTATCTTGAACCCCAGAACCCGGAACTGTGGTGACAGTCGAAAGATTCAAAAGTGCTTGACCATCCACCGCATCAATGAAGACCTTCGCAAGATCAGTTCCATTCGGTGCTTGATACCTAAATGACTGAATGTATCCGCTGAAAACATAATACTTCACAGAATTGTATGTTCCAGAAATTCTAATTTTTCGAAGCGGCGTGAGAAGTCCGTAGTACGGCGATGAAGTGTTGTCGGGATTGAACGCACCCGTTTCATCAACAATGACCACAGTTGCTGTTCCAGTGCTGAAATTGTCAGCAATCCGATTGTATCCGCGCCGAATCTGCACTGATTGCGTTTGATTGGAAACATCAGCAATGACAGTCGCAGCATCACCAAGAACGCCGGTGTCTAGTGGTGTGGATGGATCATCGAGCAGAAGAACAGTTCCGAAAGAAGCGCCATTGGAAAAATTGATTTCCACACCAAGGGTTGCTGGTGTTGCCATTAGCGGCCACCATTAGGAAGGGTGGTTGTTGTTCCATTCTTTTGCGCTTGATTGATTGAATCAACAATCAGCCGTTGCAAATCTCCTACACCATAAACCGGCGCATTGATGTTGATGGTTGGTTGCGCTTGCGGAATCATAGTGATGGAACCATAACCAGATGGAAGGTACGCAGAAGGAAGTGGTGGTGATGCTGATGGAACTGTTCCATATTTTCCACCAGTAACAGTTGCAAGAACATTGCGAGCAGTATCCAATACACCTTGCATCGCTTTGTCGGCATTTTGTAAGCCAACCCCAAGGGCTTCTGTTGTTGCTTTGATGTCTGATTTTGAACCAGTGGTGAGTGATGGAACTGGTGCGCCATAAACAGTGGCAGCGATTTGATTGGCTGCCTGTTGTGCGGCGAGTGCTTGCTGAAGTGCTGTTGGTGCGGATTGTGGTGCGCCAGTCTTGGTCAGTTCTGTGTTTTTCGCTGCCGTTAGATTGGCAATATACGCAAGAAGTTCTTTGTTGAGCGAACCAAAGGCTGTTTGTAGGGTAGCAACATCAGTGATGCCAGCATCCACCATTGCCTTGATTCCGGCTTTGATTGCTTCGTTGTAGGCAGCGGCAGCCATCGCAGCTGTTCCGAAGTTCCCAACAGTTTGATTGGTGACTTCTCGTATCGCGGAAGCAAGAAGATTGACCGATTCTTGCGCGGTGTTTCCCGCAGTTTGAAGGGCAACAAGGGCTGCCTTCTTCTGCTCATCTGTCGCATCTGCTCCAACTTTACGAACAGCGGCAGCAAATAGATTGACCGATTCAAGGTCTTTCGTTGGATCAATGCCAACGCTTTGTGCGAATTTGAGAACCGCAGCTTGGGTCTTCTGCTCAGCCGTCAGCGCTTTTGCGTTCTTCGCAGTTTTGTCGCTGTTCTTTTCCATCTCAGCCATGATTTGTTGAAGTGTTCTTGTTGGCTTGATGGTTCCATTTGTTGTGGAAGAAGTGGTCTTGCTGTTCTTGGCGACCTTCGAAGATGCCTTGTCTAACTTGTCAAACAATTTGTTGGCAGCGTAAATAGATGCACCCATCGCAGCCACAGCCGCCGCAGCGCCAGCGGCACCGGCAGCAACGCTCACACCGCCAGTTGCCAGCGCTGTTGCGATGCCAGCGGTGGCGGCGGCAGCGCGAAGTGCTTTCATGACGGCGACAAGTTTTTGAATAGCATTGACGAAGGCAATGACTTTTCCAGCCACAAATGCTCCGGCAATCAAACTTCCAATGGCGGTGATGACTGGTCGCATCTTGCTGAGCGTAGTGAAAATCTTTTGAATGAATCCAAAGAAGTCTTTGACGATTGGAATGATGAAGGTGAAGGCTGTTGCGACCATATCACCGAACTTGGCAATGCCTTTTGTCAAGCCTTCAACCTGGTTCTGAGCATTGCCACCTTCACCAATGATGGCGGTGATGATTGCTTGACCAATGGATTCCTTGGCTTCATCAGCAGCAATCTTGATTTTGTCTAGTGATCCACCAAAGGATGCTGCGGCGACAGCTGCTTGACCGCCAAACTTCTTGTTGAGTTCTGCGGTGATGGCAACCAAATCACCAGATTTCAAAAGTGTTTTGTCTAATCCTGCGCCAAGTCTGGAAAGTCCGGCAGTATTGCCTGAATATGCGCGTGATAATCCCATGACCACTTGATCAAGTGATTTGCCGGTTCCCGCACTGACATCTAGCGCAAGGGAAAGTTGTTCTTGTGCAAGTCCAGCATCACCAAGAACAGTGACAAGTCGCTGGAATGCTGGCCTGAGTTGATCCTCTGAAACTCCAAGGGCGGCCTGTTGTGCTGAAATGAATTCATTGACCTGCGGGATGGCAAAGGCTTGTCCAACATTTTGAAGGGTTCGACCTAGTGATGCCAGCGCCTTATCTTCTTCGGCTGCGGCACGAACGCCTTCTTTGGCAAGTCTTTGTGCGAAATAACCAGCGCCAGCAGCAGCGCCAGCAAAGGCAAGTTTTGCCCGCTTGGAAAAGGTATCGAAACTTTTTTCCAGTTTCTTGGCATCCCGTTGGGCGGCCTTGCTTCCTTTGTCGCTGTATTGGGTGATAATTCGTGCGATTACTGCGCCGACATTAGCCATCTATTTTGAACCCACGCAATCCTTGGTTTGTTTCTCTGATTGTGTCTTGCATGATTTTGACAATCTTGCGTTGAATGTCGCCACGATCTTCCCAAACAGCGCGGTACACAATTCGCCTTGCTGGTCGGAACATATTGGCAATCTTGCGATTGAATGGTGAAAGTTTGTTGTTGCGACCCGCTGTTTCAAAGATGACACCAGCTGCCGATTTGTTTTTCAAGCCATACAAGTTCGTTCGATAGTTCACATCAACGCGACCTTGCGCGGTTGTTCGTGAAATGCCGGCTTTGATTTCGCCTTCATTCCATGCTGGCCAGCCAGCACCCCCGCGTGTTCTTCCGTTCTGTGCCGGAACATCGCGCCAACCACTCAGCGGTGTTCCACGCCAACTTCTGCTGGCGTTAGAAACAAAGCCTTTGGCGGTTTGTTCCAGCACAGCCATTTCTTGCCGGATGGATGAATTCATGCGCCGATACGCTTTTGCATCGAATTTTTTCAGTTCAGTGATTGTCCTCTGAAAGCCTTCGACTGTGACCCTGGCATGCAAACCATCTGATGCCATGTGTCACCTTACTTTCGCGCTCTGTCTTTCAAATATGCAACGATTGCTTCGAGGATTCCCGGTGGTGCATCCAATAAGGAAACCGGATCAATCCCTGTTTCAGCCGCGATTGCCGCAATCGTAAATGTTAGGCTTTCGCGGTGGATTCGAAAGAATCGTCAGAAATCAACTCCACAGAAACAAGTGAATCAAGAAATTCGTCACCATAAGGTTTGAGAACTTCACCGCTTCGCTTTACTGCTTCGTATGCAAGAAAATACAAGATTTCCATGCGCTGACTTTCAAGTGCTTTTCCTATCCCCATGCCGAACTTCTGTTCGCAAGCCACAATGATTCGTGGGCTTAGGGGATAGGAATCGCTTTTGTCATTCTTTCGATTGACCTGAATTTGTAAGCCATCCATGAGATGACCCCCCATTTCTTTTTGTTATGCAGTGGTTTTGGTAATTGTTCCGCTGATTGGCCAAGTGACGGAAGCGGTGGAAAGTTCGCCAACTGCTCCGTTGATTGGTGTCCATTCTGAAACAAGCGCAGAAAATACATATTGCGGATTTGCTGTTCCTGTTGCGGATGATGTTGGTTTGACCTTCATTGTGGTGACTGTTCCAATGAGAGGATACACAATTGATTCAATTGAACTGGTTGCGAAATCCTGGTGGAATTCAAGGGTCACGCTGTTGTCAAGAAGACCACCAACGCGGGTGATTGCGGTGTTGCCCATCGCGGTTGTTTGAACTTCATTGACAGTGCTGTTGAGTGTCACTGAAGCAATGTGATCGCTGATGTCTGTTGATGTGTTGATGAGAACCTGCACATCGGTGAGAACGATTCTTGCCATTTCTTTCCTTCCGGCTTATCCGTAGATTGTGATTCGGTAGCGGTAACTGAGAAAGTTGCTTCCGTTGGATTCATACGATCCAGATTCCGCTGATGTGACACGCAAGGTTTGGCAAGCGCCACCCAAAGTCCTGTCACCTTCAATTGCTGCTTTTATCGAACCCGCACCAGAACCGGCAAGATATGCATCCAACCTGTTTTGTCCGGCACGCTCCGAAAATCGCTGAACAATCACAATGACATCAACATTTGCCTGGTCTAACCCACGCGCATTGTCAATGTCGAATGTGAAA
>Ga0315903_10005830_pt1 | contig 15956 bp, 9 predicted proteins | sample LakEriMetagenome_7_FD_203524 | JGI IMG/M metagenome (GOLD analysis project Ga0315903, IMG submission 203524) | Freshwater fungal communities from buoy surface, Lake Erie, Ohio, United States - Buoy 2 MA119 | ecosystem: Environmental > Aquatic > Freshwater > Lake | place: USA: Lake Erie, Ohio...
GTACGTGCGAAGGGCCGGCTTCGTTTCGACAGCGGGAGACCGCGGCAGCGTTGCTGCCGCTCTCACCTCTGAGACGCCAGCCGTCAGCGGGAGAGTTGAGTCGTCAGGCGGGGACATGAGCCCGGATAGCGGTGAGCATGAGGGGTCTAGCGGCGAGAGTTGAGCGGCTTTCCCTCAATTCTCGCTGCTAGCCAACGCAACTCTCACCGCTATCCGGGCTCAACTCGCCCGCTCACGGCTCAATTCGCCCAACTGGCCCTGAGGACTCAGGATTCAGATCTCAGCCGAGCAGCAGCTCCAGCTCCGCGCGCCCGATCGTTCCCAGCCCCCCCTTGTCCTCGCTCAGAATCGCGTCCGCCAGCGCGCGCTTACTCGCCTGCAATTCGAGAATCTTCGACTCGATCGTATCCCGCGCCACCACGCGCGTGGCGAGAACATGCCGCGTCTGCCCGATGCGATGCGCGCGGTCGATCGCCTGCGCTTCCACGGCCGGGTTCCACCACGGGTCGAGCAGATACACGTACTCGGCCGCGGTGAGATTGAGCCCGTGGCCGCCCGCCTTGAGGCTGATGAGAAACACCGGCGGGCCCTCCGGACTCTGGAAGCGCGCCACGCGCGCACCACGATCCTTGGTGCGCCCGTCGAGATACTCGTACTTGAGCCCCACGGCGTCTAGCCGGTCCTTCACGAGCGCGAGGAAGCTCGTGAACTGCGAGAAGACGAGCGCTTTGTGCCCCTCTGCGGTCACTTCCTGCAGCGCCGGAATGAGCGCATCGAGCTTGGCACTCGGCAGCCCCGCCCTGCGCGGGTCGGCGAGCACCGGGTGACACGCCGCCTGACGCAACCGCAGCAGCGCCTCGAGAATCTGCATGCGCGAGCGCGCCATACCCGTCTTGTCGAGCAGCGCGAATAGATTCTCCGCCTGCTGCACACGCAGCTCGTCGTAGAACGCACGCTGCTTGGGCTCGAGCTCCACCTCGAGCGTCTGCTCCACACGCGGCGGCAGCTCGCTCGCCACCTGCGCCTTGGTGCGACGCAGAATCACCGGACGCAGTGCGCGGGCGAGTACATCATCAGGACGTGAGTCACCCGCTTCGCGCGCCACATCGCCCAGCATACGCGCCGCCCGACTGAAGCGCGTGCTCGCGCCCAACATGCCGGGGTTGAGGAACTCGAAGAGACTCCACAGCTCCTCGATGCGATTCTCGATGGGCGTGCCACTCAACGCGAGTTTGTGGTCACCCTGCAGGAGACGCGCCGCCTTCGCGGTGGCGGTGCCGGCGTTCTTGATGGCCTGCGCCTCGTCGAGCACGATATAGTCGAAGCGGCGCTGTCCCAGCGACAGCACATCGCGACGCAACGTACCGTAGGTGGTGATCACCAGATTGGCATCGATGTCGGTGATGGGCACATCGGCACGGTCCGGCATGCTCAGGTCGAGCACGCGCAGCTGTGGCGTGAAGCGCGCCGCTTCCTGCACCCAGTTGAACACGAGCGACCGCGGCACCACCAGCAGACTCGGTCCACGCCCTTCGGCACGCCGTGCTTCCAGCAGCGCCAGCACCTGCACCGTTTTGCCGAGCCCCATGTCGTCGGCAAGACACCCGCCGAGCCCGAACTGGCGCAGGAACGCGAACCACCCCAGCGCTTCGTGCTGATAGCCACGCAGTTCACCCACGAACCCGGCGGGCACGGGCACTTCGCCCACCGAGCGGAAGTCGCGGAGCTGCGCACGCGCGTGCTCCAGCTGGGCATCCACATCGGGATCGGGAAGCGAATCGAGCAGCACATCGATGAGCGCGAGCTGCCCGCGCCCGAAGCGCACCGTATCGCCGTGGCGCTCACCCAGCTGCAACATGGCCTGCCATTCGGCGAGGCTCGCGCGCGGCATGAGCCCCATGGAGCCGTCGGGGAGTTCGATCACGTCCTCACCGGCCGCTCGCTTCTGCAGCACTTCGAAGAGAGGCACCCGATGCTCACCGTACGTGACGGCGCCGGTGATATCGAACCAGTCGATCCCCGACTGCGCGCGCACATCGAGCGGTCCGGCCGACACCACCGCGCGCCCTTCGTGCTGCACCTGCCAGCCATCCTGCACGAGCGTGCTCAGCGTGCGCAGCAGTACATGCGACGGCAACGCGAGACGCATGCGGTTGATGCTGGCCGAGTAGTGCTCCTGCGCGCCCAGTGCCCGAAGGCGTAGCACGGCGTTCCGCTCGGCCGAAAGACGACGACGATACAGCGTGCCGTTGGCCCGGTCGAACAGCCAGGGTGACTCGGTCCCTGCCTCGACGAAGCTGTTCCCGTAACGGAACCGCACGGCGAGCCAGGTGAGGGGATTGCGCAGCCCGCCCACATCGGCCTGTGTGACGATGTACGGCACCGGGGGCACATCGGTCTCGGTGTGCAGCGCCCCGTCGGGAAGCGAGAGTGGTGGGAGACCGGGCGTGGCGTGGTATTGCTCGAGGAAATCGGTGAGATCGTCGCCGATGTCCAACTCCCCATCGCGCCAGAGCGCCGCCGCCAGCGGCTGCAGCGCGCCGAGCTCCACCCGCGTGAGGGTGCGGCCGGTGAGCAGCAGGTCGTTGCCCACCAGGAAGTCGACATCGTGAATCGGCAGGTGCGTATCGCTCCCTTCACGCGCGAGGGCACCGGTGAGCTTGTACGAACCGTCAGTACCGCTCACCACTTCCACGTGCAATGTGTACGGCGCCCCGTCGTCCCACTGCAGCTGTCGCTTGTCGAGCGACGGGCGCTGACTCTTCACGAGCGCGCGCCCCGTTTCGCAGATGAGGCGCAGCGTGGGTTCGTAGGCCCGCGGCGGAATCACGAACCCCGTCGCGGGCATGCCCGTCACATTCGCCGCCGGGCTGGTCCCCAACAACAGATTCGCGATCAGCCGGTCGGCCACATCGGGCGCATTCGTCCATGCGTCGGCGCTGAACGCGAAGGGCTGAGCCTCGTCCCACATGCCGTCGCGGTTGCGCCGCTGGGTGGCCACCGACAACTGCACGCCGGGTGTACCCGTGGGTGTGGCGAGGTGCACCAGATACACGATGCGCCGGTCGGCCGGCAGTGATGGGGTGCGCGACGCGCTCGCGGCCGGCTGGTGCGCGCTCTGCACGCGCGCCACCTGCTCGAGCGCGGTCTTCCACGAGGCGTCGGAGCCGCTGGGTCTCGTCATGCGTCCCCCGCCCCGCACGTCCCCAATGCGCCACGCGTGCGCACGCCGCGTTCAGATGAAGCCGCCTGCTGCGGAAGGATCACGGAGAGGATTCGAAGTGGCACGAGGACACGTCGGTCGAAAACACCGGCGCAAAAGCCGAATCTGGAGAATAGCTGGTCGGTGCCCGATTCTCCACGGCAGCCGACGCTTTATCACCCAAAACTCAAAACCCGAACCCATAACCCGAAACTGATCAGTTCCGGGTCGTGAGTTCGGGTTTCGAGTTGGAAGTCGCTACTTACTTGAATCGGATACCATTGGGCGCCACCGCCCCCTTAGTGGGTACGAACGGCTTCGCCGCGGGCTTGAACCCACCCTTGAGCGCTGACCGCGGCGTCTGGTTCGTCTGCCGGTTGTTCTGCTCCACGTCACGGCGCGTGCCACCTTCAGCACTCCCACCCTTGGGCCCCATACCGCCGTCGCTGCGCATGGAGAGCGCAATGCGATTGCGCGGCAGATCCACGCTCTGCACCGTGACCTTCACCTTCATCCCCACCTTCACCACGTCGTTGGGATCCTTCACATAGCGATCGGCGAGTTGGCTCACGTGCACGAGCCCGTCCTGGTGCACGCCGATGTCCACGAACACGCCGAACGCCACGATGTTCGTCACCACCCCTTCCAGCACCATCCCCGGCAACAGATCGCTGGGCTTCTGGATGTCCTCACGGAACGCGGGCGGTTCGAACGCCGCACGCGGGTCACGCCCGGGCTTCTTCAGTTCGGCCGCGATGTCGACGAGCGTAGGCATGCCGACATCGCCGCTCACGTACTTCCGCAGGTCGATCTTGTCCACCAGCGCATCGTTGCCGATGAACTCCGCCACGTTCACGCCCAGGTCCTGCGCCATGCGTTCCACCAGCGCGTAGCGCTCGGGGTGTACGGCGCTCGCATCGAGCGGATGCGCCCCACCGCGTACGCGCAAGAAGCCGGCGGCCTGTTCGAACGCCTTCGCACCGAGTCGCGGCACGTCCTTGAGATCGTGACGGCTCTTGAATCCCCCCTTGCTGTCACGCAGCGACACGATGGCTTGCGCAAGGCTCGGCCCGATGCCGGCCACGTAGCCCAGAAGCGCAGGCGACGCGGTGTTGATCTCCACCCCCACGCGGTTCACGGCGCTTTCCACCGTTTCATCGAGACGCTGCTTGAGCTTCGTCTGATTCACGTCGTGCTGATACTGCCCCACACCGATGCTCTTGGGGTCGATCTTCACGAGCTCGGCGAGCGGGTCCTGCAGGCGACGCGCAATGCTCACCGCACCACGCAGCGACACGTCGAGCTCCGGGAACTCCGACCGCGCGAGATCGCTGGCGCTGTACACGGAGGCACCGGCCTCGTTCACTACCACCACCACCGGGCGCGGCTCGTCCAGCTCGCGCAGCGCGGCCTTGGTGAGCGTTTCCGTCTCACGGCTGGCGGTCCCGTTGCCGATGGCGATGAGCTCGGGCTTGAAGCGATCCACCATGGCGCGCACGGCGCCGGCGAAGCGGTCTTCCTGATGCAGATACAGCGTGTCGGTGTGTACGAGTGCACCCGTGGCGCTTACGACTGCCACCTTCACACCGGTGCGGAAGCCCGGGTCGAGCCCGATCACCTTCTTCTCGCCCGCAGGGCTCGCCAGCAGCAGCTGTTCGAGGTTGCGCCCGAAGATGGTGATGGCTTCGTCGTCGGCGCGCGTCTTGAGTTCCACACGCAGCTCCACTTCGATGGCCGGCGAGAGCAAGCGCTTGTACGCGTCGGCGCACACGAGCGTGAACTGCTGCTGCGCCTTCTTGCCCGCCCCCACTTCGCTCAGGAGTCGCGCGTTGATCTCGTCCACCGGCGCTTCGATGCGCCACAACAGTTCGCCTTCTGTTTCGCCTCGACGGATGGCGAGCATGCGATGGCTGGGAATGGTGCCGAGTGATTCGGAGAATTCGAAGTAATCCTTGAACTTCGACTCGTCATGCTTCTTCTCGGCGATCACGCTGCTCTTCACCACACCCTTGGCGCGCGTGATTTCACGCACCCAGCCACGGATCACGGCATCTTCGGCGATCTGTTCGGCCAGGATGTCACGCGCGCCCTGCAGCGACGCTTCAGCGGTGGGCACTTCGCTCGGCTTGCCGTCGGCTTCGGGGAGAATGAACTCGGCCGCCTTCGCCAGGGCCGCCGCATCGTCGAGGCCACCCTCCCACAACGCCTCGGCCAGCGGACCGAGGCCGCGTTCCCGTGCAATCATGGCGCGCGTCCGACGCTTGGGCTTGAACGGCAGGTACAGGTCTTCGAGCGCCTGCTTCGTGTCTGCCGCCATGATGGCGGCCTTGAGCGTGTCGTCGAGCTTGCCCTGCTCATCGATGCTCTTGATGATGGCCGCACGGCGGTCTTCCATCTCCTTCAGATACTCGGCGCGCTCACGGACATCGCGGAGCTGCACTTCGTCGAGCGCGCCGGTCATTTCCTTGCGGTAGCGGGCGATGAAGGGAAGGGTGGCGCCCTCGGCGAAGAGGGCAAGGGTGCGCTGAACCTGCTGCGGGTTCAGAGACAATTCGGTCGCCACGCGCGCCACAAGGGCGGGGGCGAGTGTATCGAGGGTGGGGGCAGTCATAGGCGCGGATTCTATGTGCGCAGAGACTGGAATTGGAGGGCTTGCGGAACGGCGATTTATGGTGCGGAAAAGGGCGGATATGGTCGGGGTTCGGGCGATACGGTCCGATGATTGGGAGTGTGCGACTGACGGCACGCCCGTTCAGGGTTGGGGGTCGTGTGTCGAGGGTCGTGTGTGGGTGTTACACCAACCCACAACCCTCTACACATAGCCCTCAACATTGAACGGGGCGGCTGTCAGTCACACACGCGATCTCGCAGGGTCACAACCTGCCACGATCGGCCCCTGTTACCCACACCCCGCAATCGCACTTTCCCACAACACCTTCCACTCTCCTCCTCGCCGCACGAGCACGGCGGCGCCGAGCGCCACACCGTCATCGCGACCGAAGAGGAGGCGGACATCCTGTGCGCCGGTGGCACGGAACGCCAGCAACGGCTCGGCCACCACGAGCTCTTCCTCGTTCCCCGACGCGCGCTCGTGCCAACCCACACGCCACGCCGCCACGTCGGTGCCCAGCGCATCCACGACCATGACCAGGCGCTCTTCCTTCGGATCGTCTTCCTGATTCACGCGGCGCGTGAGCACGGCGACAACAAACGCGCTGTCATTCGCGCGCGCCCGCCAGGCGCGCAGCACCACGAACGGGAGACCGCGAAAGGTCGCACTCGAATCGTCGGGCAGGCGTGAGGCGAGCCGCGTCAGGTTCGCCGCAAGTGCCACCGAGTCACGCGAGGCCATGCCTTCGATGGAATCGAGCGGGATGGCTGAAACGCGTCCCGCAGCAAACGCGGCGGTCCACGGCTGCACGGTCACACCGGCATCCACGGCAAGGCGCGCCACGGGCCATGCTGTGCAGCCTACGTCGACCGGTGGGGCGCTCTCAACGGAGAGCTGCGCCACGCTCACGCGGCCGCCGCGCGCGAAGAGTTCGAGCCGGCCGTCACCCATCAGTGCGCCAACCCCCGTGGTATCCCCCACCGCACTGTCCGCGGCCTCCGGTAGCAGCAGCGACCCGGCGAGCATCCCACCATCCACCGTGGGGAGCACCACGAACGGGCCGGCGGCCATGTCCCAGCCGCTGGTACTCTCCGCCGTGGGAGCGTTGTCCGCACGAGGAGTCCCCGCCGCTCCCGCCACCGTGTCGCTACCACCAGCCGACGACGACCGATCGCACGCGGCGAGCAGCAGGACCGGCACCACAAACAGGGAGCGCCGGAGTCGGGGCCAGCGAGACACGAGGCGTTGGGGCATAGGATGAAGTATGTCACCCCATGTACTGGACAGCGACCAACCCGTCCCAGAGCATTACGCGGAGACCGTGCCCACCCCATTCCCGGACCGCGACCCCGTGACCTCGCCTGCCATCGCTGCCACACCCAAGGGCCTGCTCAATACCCTCGGGCTGCACCGCCCCGAATTGCGGGCCTGGGCCATGTACGACTGGGCCGTCTCGGCCATGCAGACGGTCATCACCACCGCCGTCTTCCCCATCTACTTCATCTCCGTGGCAGGGTCGGAGATGTCGAAGCCCGAGGCCACCGCGTGGTACTCGTGGGCCAACACGGTAGGCGCCATCCTGATCGCCGTGCTGTCGCCGATTCTTGGCGCCATGGCCGACTACCGGTCGGCCAAGAAGCGATTCCTCGCCGTGTTCATGCTGCTCGGGGTGTTCAGCACCATGGGCATGTACTTCATCATGCACGGCCAGATTCTGCTGGCCAGCACGCTGTTCGTACTGTCGCTCGCCGGCGCCACCGGCAGCCTCACGTTCTACGAGTCGTTGCTGCCGCACATCGCCCGCGAAGACGAAATCGATCGCGTGAGCACGGGCGCCTATGCCATGGGATACATCGGCGGCGGCCTGCTCCTCGCCATCAATCTCGCGTGGATCAGCAACCCGGGACTCATCGGTCTTCCCACCGGCGACAATCTCTCGCCCGAACAGGCCACCCTTCCGGCGCGCCTCGCGTTCGTGAGCGTCGGGGTGTGGTGGCTGCTCTTCAGCATTCCCATGCTGCGCGGGGTCCCCGAGCCGGCACGCGTCATCGAGACCGACGAGACCCCCACGGGCAATCCGTTCACCGTGGCGTTTTCGCGACTGGGCGAAACCCTCGGTGAGATGCGCCTCTACAAGCAGGCGTTCCTCACCATGCTCGCGTTCACGATCTACAACGACGGCATTCAGACCATCGTGCGCATGGCGGCGGTCTTCGGTGAAGAGCTGGGGCTTCCCCGCTCCGACCTCATCACCGCCATTCTGATCGTGCAGTTCGTCGGCATACCGTTCGCGTTTCTGTTCGGTGCGCTCGCGTCGAAGCTCGGCACCAAGCTGTCCATTCTCCTGGGACTCGTGATCTACACGGGTATCTGCATCTACGCGTACACGATCCACACGGTGACGGAGTTCTACGTCCTCGCCTGTCTCGTCGCGATGGTACAGGGTGGCACGCAGGCGCTCAGCCGGTCGCTTTTCGCGAGCATGGTGCCCAAGCACAAGAGCGGCGAGTTCTTCGGCTTCTACAGCGTGTTCGAGAAGTTCGGCGGCATTCTCGGGCCGGCGGTGTTCGGGATCGCGGTGAGCAACACGGGCAGTTCGCGTAGTGCGATTCTGTGGGTCATCGCGTTCTTCGTGGTGGGCGGGGCCATGCTCATGCGGGTGAACATCGCGGAGGGCGAGCGCATGGCGCGCAACGCAGACGCCGGCACGCACCCGGCCTGAGCAGCCGTTTGCACAGGTGATTTACCCGCTGTTCAAACCCATCGTGCAGGTGGCGTTGCGCTGGTACTATCGGCGCATCACCACCACGGGGCTCGAGCGCGTCCCGCGCGACGGGCCGGTGTTCCTCGCCGTCAATCATCCCAATGCGCTGATCGACGCGCTCGTGGTGGGCGCCTGTCTGCCAAGGCAGGTGGGGTTCACGGCGAAAGCCACGATTTTTGCCAATCCGCTCGTGGCGCGCTTCCTCACGAGCGCCGGCGTGGTGCCACTGCGACGGGCGGCCGACGAGGTGAAGGCGGGCAGCGAGGCGGCCAATGATCCGTCACGCAATGCGGCAAGTTTCGATGCGGTGGCGCAGGCGCTGGCGCGGGGTGCCGCCATCGTCGTGTTTCCCGAGGGGAAGAGTCACGACGATCCCACGCTCGCGCCGCTCCGCACGGGGCTCGCGCGCATGGCGCTGCACGCCACGCAGCAGTTCGGGGTACGCAGCATTCGCATCGTGCCCATCGGATTGCTCTTCGAACGCAAGGAACGCCCACGCTCCCGCGTGCTCGTGCAGGTGGGCGAGCCCATCGACGTGGATGCACTGATCGCGGCCAATGTGCAGGTGAGTACGTTCACCGATATCGTGAGCGAGCGGCTGCGGGCGGTCACGCTCAATTTCGATTCGGCCGAAGACGCGGAGCGGTTGCAGACCGTAGGTGCGACGCTGGCGGCGCTGCTCGAACCGGCGCCGGCACTGGCCGACGATGCGACGCCGTTGGGCACCACCCTCGCGGTGGTACGGCGGCTCGACCGGGCGCACACCGCGCTGCGCGACCAGCGCGATGCAGCGCTCGACGCGAGGGCGACGGCGTTCGAGCAGCGAGTCCGCGCCTTTCGCGCGCAACTCGATACGCACCGGCTCGACGTGCACGACATCGCCATCAGTGCCCGGACGACCACGGGGTTTCGCTTTGCCATCCGTGAGCTGCTGCTGGCTGCCGTGATGGCCCCGGTTGGGCTCTGGGGTCGGCTCACGCATTTCGTGCCCATTCAACTCGCGCGCGCCCTCGCGTTGCGCAACGTCACCTCGCGCGACGAGCCGGCGATGAACACCCTGGTGGCCGGACTCGTGCTTGTCCTCGGCGCTTACGCCGTGCAGTCGGCCATGGTATGGTCGTTCGCGGGCCCATGGTGGGCGCTGGCCTTTCTGCTCACGCTGGTCCCGTCGGCCAGCAGCGACCTGCGCTACGGCGATCGCATGCGTCGGGCGCGGGCGCGCATGCGCGCCTACTTCACGTTTCGCCGAGACCCCGATTTGCAGCGGGCACTGCTTGCTGAAGCCGATGCGCTCCGCCGCGAAGCGGGAGACCTGGAGCGCGCGGTGCTCGGATGAGACTGCGGGGCGTAACAGCGGGGGGAACGGCGGGTAACCGCGCTAGACGTGACTACGCCAGACGTGACTACGCCAGACGTGACTACGCCAGACGCAACTACGCCAGACGCAACTACGCCAGACTTTACCTCGCCATGGCGCAGTCACGCTTGGCGCCGTTTCGTCTGGCGCCGTCACCCGCAGTTTCAGCCGCGGTCACTCCCGCCGTAACCGCTCGTCGAACGGCGGATACACGGGCCCGCCCAGGTCCCAGTGCCAGGCTTCGCGCCGTTGCTCGGTGCGCGGGTCCTTGAGTGGCTTGTACTGCAGCCGCTGCTCGGCGAGCCCCAGCGCCTCGCCGTATGCGACCAGGCGGGCGCGGTCGGTGCTCACCAGGTGCACGAGCGGTTCGCCCTTCCAGACGTGGCGATGCAGCCACAGCCCGCCGTCCATCGCGTGAATCATCCCATCGCGACGCTTGTCGAACTCGCGACATCCGGCCAAAAAATTGAGCTCCCGCAGACGCGCGTTGCGCCGGCGGGAGTCGGGGTCCTTCAGGATGGGCGGAAGTAGCAGCACGAGATGGGGAGCCTGCGGGAGGTCAGCGATTCGCGTCCCGTCAGCACCCCACGGTGCTCATCGGGTCATTCGCACTCGATGACCCCTTCCGTGGTGGCCGGGGCCAGCGGCGCGGCATCGCCGTAAAAGACCGCACAAGTTAACGGATACGACGCAGGGTGCGTCGCCGTGGCCGACCACCCGCGTGCGTCCGCTTCGGCAATCGTAATGATGACCCCGTCCGTGCCGGTGAAACTCAACTGGTTCAGGGTGCTGCCGTACGTCTCATTGAAATAGAAGTACGTCTCTTGAATCGACGCCAGATTCTTGAGGTCGCTCTTGATGGCAGCGGCGTTTGCTTTTCCCTTCGTATTCCTGAACTTCGGAACGGCGATCGCGGCGAGAATGCCGATGATCACCACCACAATCAGGAGCTCGACAAGCGTGAAACCCTTTCGGGTGGATCGCATGGGACACCTCAGGACAGAACCGGCGCATGCGCCCATCGGGGGTGACCGACAGACGGACCGGTGGAGAGATCCACCGGCAGATACCGGTTTGTACTGCAATCCTGATGCCGCTGTGAATGAGAATCCCAAGTTGTTGTATAACAACAACTTAAGATTCCATTCCTAACGTGGAACCACCGAGCACTCTGGCAGACCCGGCAAATTCCTGCACTCTGCAAGACACCCACGATACGCGAATCGAGGCAAGTTTTTGTGAATCCAGCACTTGGGTGATGCCGGCCCCCTCGGCTCAGGACTTCGCCGCCACCCAATCCGTGCCGATCCCCATCTCGACGAGGAGCGGCACATCGAGCGCCGCCGCGCCTTCCATTTCCCGCTTCACGAGTGCCTTGAGCGCGCCCTCCTCTTCTGGCGGCAACTCGAATACCAGTTCGTCGTGCACCTGCAGCAGCATGCGGGCCGCGAGCTTTTCCGCGGCCAATGCCTCGTGCACGCGGATCATCGCGATCTTGATGAGGTCTGCCGCCGAACCCTGGATGGGGGCGTTGGCCGCCACCCGCTCGCCGAACGCCCGGATGTTGAAGTTCCGCTCCTTGAGTTCGGGGATGTAGCGGCGGCGCTTGAACAGTGTCTCCACGTAGCCTTTCTGCTTCGCCTCCACCACGCACCGATCCAGAAAGCCCTTCACGCCGGCGAAGCGCTCGAAGTAGGTGTCGATGAAGTCCTTCGCCTCGGCGTGGGTGATGCGCAGTTGGCGCGACAGCGCGTGGGCGCCCTGCCCGTAGATGGTGGCGAAGTTGATGGTCTTCGCGCGGGCGCGCATCTCACTGTTCACCTCGGCGAGCGGCACGCCGAAGATGATCGCCGCCGTCTGCTTGTGAATGTCGCCGCCGGCCTTGAACGCCTGCACGAACGCCGGATCGGCGCTCAGATGCGCGAGCAGGCGCAACTCGATCTGCGAGTAGTCCGCGCTCAGCAAGCGCCACCCGGCCCGCGGGACGAAACCGCGGCGGATCTCGCGCCCCAGTTCCCGGCGTGACGGGATGTTCTGCAGGTTCGGATCGCTGCTCGACAGCCGCCCCGTGGCCGCCACGGTCTGGTTGTAGCTCGTGTGCAGGCGATGATCACGCGGATGCACGAGCCGCGGCAGCGAGTCGATGTAGGTGCCTTCGAGCTTGAAGATCTCGCGATACTCCATGAGCAGCGTGGGCAGCGTGTGCCCCTCCTCCGCGAGCTCCTGGAGCACGCTCGCATCGGTGCTGGGGCCGGTGGCCGTCTTCTTCTTGACCGGTAACCCGAGCTTCTCGAAGAGAATCACGCGCAGCCGCGGGTTGGAGTTGATGTTGAACTCCTCTCCGGCCTCGGCGTAGATCGCCTGCTCGACCTTTTCGCGTTCGGTCCGGAAGCGCGTCTTGAGGCTCTCGAACCACGCGAGATCGATGGCGATCCCCTCGTACTCCATATCGGCCAGCACCGACACGAGCGGCACCTCCATCTCCTGCAGCAGCGGCAGCATTTCGTGCGCCGCGAGCAACGGCTCGAGCAGCGCGCGCAGCCGCATCGTGACGTCCACGTCTTCACACGAGTAATCACGGGCCGCGTCCACCGGCACGGCATCGAACGGCAGCTGCGACTTGCCCTTGCCACACAGCTGCTCGTACGCCGTCATCGTGTGCCCGAGGAACTCGAGTGCAAGCAGGTCAAGTCCATGACTGCGCCGCCCCGGATCGAGCACGTAGCTGGCGAGCATCGTGTCGAACTCGAGTCCCGCCAGACGCACGCCGGCGCCTCGCAGCACCAGCACGTCGTACTTGGCGTTCTGCGCGATCTTCTTTACCGCCGGGTCTTCGAGGATCGCACGCAGCGGCGCGATGGCGTCGCTGGCGAACGGCGGAAGATTCACCGGTTCGGGCACACCGGCGTTGATGCGACGACCGGCGATGCCCGCCTCGCCACTCAGCAGCGCGAGGTTGCCGCCGCCATCATCGCGGCGATGACGGAACGGCAGGTAATAGGCTTCCCCGGGTGCCACGGCGATCGACAGGCCGACCAGGTGCGCACGGAGGGCATCGACCGCGTGCGGTGCATCGACATCGGTGATCGTTTCCGTGTCGATGGCGATGTACGGCACCTCGCGCACGCGTGCGAGCAGCGCGTCGAGTGCGTCGACCGTATCCACCGTGGTGTAGCGCGCATCGGCGAGCACCGGCACCCCGCTGTTACCCGGCAGCACCCCCGGCGCGTCCGGACGACCGGAGAACGATGGCGGGCGCGCCGGCGCACCGGCGGGGTCCGGCGCCGCCGCCCGCGCGACACCCACCGGCACGGGGGCGCCGGCCATGGCGCTTCCCCCCACATCCCTGAGCAGACTGCTGAATTCGAGCTCGAGATAGAGGGCACGCAACACCTCCGCATTGGGGGCGTTCACGTGCAGCTTCTCCGCATCGAGCTCCACCGGCACGTCGCAATGGATGGTCACCAGCTGCTTCGACAGCCGCGCTTCCGCTTCGTACTGGAGGAGCGCTTCCCGCGGCCGCTTCTTGGTGATCTCGTGCGCATGCGCGAGAATGTTCTCGAGCGGCCCGTACTGCGTGATGAGTTCGATGGCGCCCTTCTCGCCGATGCCCTTCACGCCCGGCACATTGTCGCTGCTGTCACCGACGAGGGCGAGATAGTCGATGACGCGCTCAGGTGGTACGCCCAGACGGTCGCTCGCGTTCTCCATCCCCACCCAGTTCTCTTCCACGCTGGCGGGGCCGCCGCGACCGGGGTTGAGGAGCCACACGCCGGGACGCACGAGCTGCTGGAAATCCTTGTCGCCCGACACGATCACGACATTGTAGCCGGCCTCGACCCCCTTCGTCGCCATCGTGCCGATCACATCGTCGGCTTCGAAGCCTTCGGCGGTGAGCACGGGGATGTCGTACGCCGCGAGCAGTTGCAGGACGCGCTCGAGCCCCTGATCAAAATCGGCCTGCAGATCGTCCGCCAGCTTTTCGCGCGTGGCCTTGTACTCGGGGTACAGCTCATCGCGGAAGGTGGCGCCGCTGTCATGCACCCACGCCAGCAGCTCCGGCTTGTGGGTGTTGAGCAGACGCTTGAGAAAATTCGCCACGCCCCACGCGATGCTCGTGTTCTCACCGCGGCTCGTCGTGAGCGGCCGCTGCATCAGCGCGAAGAACGCGCGATAGATCAGCGCGTAGCCGTCGACGAGGAAGAGTCGCGGTGACGACGGCTGGGAGACCTCAGCCATGGTGGCCCCCTGTCGTCAGGCTACGATCAGCGGTTGCTGTTGTTGTCGAGCCTGCGACGGATGGCGACATCGAGATCGCCGCGACTCTGTGGAGCGATGCGCCAGCGGCCGAAGCCGGTCTGGTCGATGAAGAGGAGCTGCACACGCAGCTCACGATACTCCCAGATCTGCTGGCGTACGCGCTCATTGGGATTGAGCAACCCGGTGTCGATGATGTTGTCGGGATCGCCAAGCGCCACGAAGGCGGTACCGCGATCCGATTGCCATCCGGCGGCGGCATCATCACGGAAGCGGATGTTGGCGGCGCGGATACGGGCAAAGTAATCGCGCAGCCCCTCGTGTTCAGCCGTCCCCGGTACCGGATCGGTGGCCTTGAGAAACGCGGTCCATGCGGCGGCGCGCTCGGACACGTCGGCATCACGCAGCTGCTTCACACGATCGGGCGTCGTGAACCAGCGCAGATAGGTGAGCATCTCGTCGAAGGTGCCGATCGGCACGTCTTCTCCGAGCGTCACGAGCACGCGCGTGCGGGCCGTATCCGGGCGCCCCTCGCCCGTGATCTCCACACGGTTGATGCCCACGGAGAGGCGGTTCACCGGAATACCGATGGTGGTGCTGCGCGAGGCCCCGCGCAGCGGCAACGACACGGTGCTGTCGAGCCCCACGATGTCGCCGTCACCGAACACGCGTACGCGCACCAGCCCCGGCGCGCTTGCGGTAACGCCGTCGATGTAGAGCGGCAGCACCGAATCGACGCCGTACACGAACGTGGCACGCGGGCGGGCGAGCAATCGCGGCAAGGAATCGACCACCTGGCGCGGAATGGCCTCGTACACCGGCACCGGTGAGGTGAATCCCGCGGGGGCGAGGCGTGGCACATCGAGCGTGACCTCCTCGCTGGATGCGCGGATGCTCGACTCGTCCTTCACGCTCACGGTGAGCGCGTAACGTCCCGGCGCGAGGCGGAGAAACTGCTGCCAGATGATGCTTTCGTCGGTGCGCGACGTTTCACGGAAGGTGGGCACGCGCACCTGCTCGGTGGCTTCGATGGTACGCACCACGGTGGCGCCCTGTCGCAGCTGCAGGCGCGCCACGTAGGCCGCGGCGTAGCGATCGCCTTCGCGGGCAAAGCCCAGTGCGCGCGAGGGAAGCGACAGCGCGAGCAGCGTGAGGGTGCTGTCAGCTGTGGGGGCGCGCAGAAAACTCACCGACGCCGTGAACGGCATCGCGCCGGCACCGGCGACGAGTCCCATGCTGCGATAGAGCCGCGTCATCTCCGCCGGGGCACCGATGACGGCACCAGCGGGCCCCCCCGGTTGTCCCGGGGCCGGCGCCACGGATGAGCCCGCCCCCACGGGCCGCGACGTCGCGCACCCTGTGGCGAGGAGGGCCGCGGCGGCGAGGTGAAGCGTCCCGATGACGGGATGTGGAAGCGGCTTCCGTGTCATGAGTAACTGATAGTCCAAAGGGTACGACACGTTCCCGAGCTTTGTCTTGCTGCGACTGCCGGACGGCGTTACGTTCGCCCCGTGGCTATCGAGACGCTAGTCGGGACGACACTGGCTGGATACGCGGTGCGCGGGAAAGTCGGTGAAGGCGGGACCGCGACGGTCTTCCGCGCCGATCATCCGACGCATGGAACCGTAGCCTTGAAGGTGCTGCGTGAAAAGCTGCAGCACGACAAGACCGCCGTCGCGCGTTTTCTGCGTGAGGCGCAGTTCGGCGCACGGGTGGAACACCCGAACATCGTTCGCACCCTAGACTACGGGCAGTCGGATACCGA
>Ga0315903_10005832_pt1 | contig 15953 bp, 11 predicted proteins | sample LakEriMetagenome_7_FD_203524 | JGI IMG/M metagenome (GOLD analysis project Ga0315903, IMG submission 203524) | Freshwater fungal communities from buoy surface, Lake Erie, Ohio, United States - Buoy 2 MA119 | ecosystem: Environmental > Aquatic > Freshwater > Lake | place: USA: Lake Erie, Ohio...
TTCCATGGAATTTAAATTTCTCGTTATATTCATATGTAAGAAATGCCGATGACGGTGTTCAAATTATGGAACAGATTCTTCCTTATTTTGGGCCAGAGTGGACAAATACATTAAACTTGATTCCTGAGATGGGTATCAAGATGGATGTACCGACTATACTTACTGGTATGAATATAGAAGATACATATGAAGGTGATTATGAGAATCGCAGGGCCCTCATATACACATATAATTTTACAATGAAATGTTGGTTCTTTGGTCCTGTGCGTACTCCTGCTAATGATGGTGGTATTATTCGTCGCACTATACTTAATTTCCATTCGATGGATACTAATCTTAGAGCAAATACTCTTTATGGTATTACCGTCGATATAACAGACGAAGAAATTGATAGAGCACTTACAACATCTCGTGTTACTATACAGCCAGGATTATTTGCTAATGGAGTTGGCACAGCTAATAGTGCTGCATCAATAAATCGTAATTTAATAGCGGCCAATTCAGATTGGAAATATGCACCGAATACATTCTTCTATCCATCAGGTGTGAAGTATGATCCTATAACTGGACAGGATAGTTAAAAATGAGTAATCTACATGATGCTTTAAATTTACCAGAAGTCAAGAAAAAAGAAACCTTACCAGCAGTAATAGATCAGACTGAAATTTCTGATGATCTTGAGATTGATTATAAAGAAGCACGAACTAATTTAAAAGATGTCATAGGTAAGGGTAAAGAAGCCCTTGAGAATCTTTTGATAATGGCAAAAGACCTCGATTCACCTCGTGCATATGAGGTTGTAGGTCAGCTTATCAAGACTATATCTGATGTCAATAAAGATTTAATTGACATTCATAAACGCAATAAAGATATTAGAGGTGAAGCCTCAGATCCTAGCACAGTGGTGAATAATGCTGTATTCATAGGCAGCACGGCCGACTTGCAAGCAATCATAAACGGTCGCAAAGAAGATATCATAGATGGGCAAGCTTCTGATGTCTGATAATTATCTTGGTAATCCTACTTTAAAAAAAGCTGGTGTTAAGATAAACTTCACGGAAGATCAAATCCGTGAATATCATAAGTGTGCTACAGATCCTGAATATTTCATTGAAAATTATATGAAGATTGTTAGCGTTGACCGAGGCCTGATAAATTTTGGTTTATATCAATATCAGCGCAAGATGGTTCGCACCTTTAAAGATAATAGATTTTCAATTTGTAAAATGCCTCGTCAGTCTGGTAAATCGACTACGGTTACTGGATATATGTTGTGGCTGATATTATTTCATGATAATCAAAGCATCGCTATTCTAGCCAACAAAGGCAGTCTTGCGCGAGACATGCTTGCTAAAATTCAGCTTGCATATGAACATATACCAAAATGGATGCAGCAAGGTATTGTCATATGGAACAAAGGTAATATTGAACTTGAGAATGGTTCAAAGATATTAGCATCTGCAACCTCAGCTAGTGCGATTCGCGGTGGTTCATATAATCTGATTTTCTTAGATGAATTTGCATTCGTACCACGCAATATCGCTGAAGAATTTTTTGCATCTGTTTATCCTACAATTAGCTCTGGTAAGACTTCTAAGATTATAGTTGTATCGACACCTAATGGTCTAAACCACTATTACAAGATGTGGGTTGATGCGACTGAGAAACGTAGTGAATATGTACCAATTGAGGTACATTGGCGTGATACACCAGGCCGTGATGATAAGTGGCGCGAACAAACAATTCGCAATACCAGCGAAGAACAATTTAAGCAAGAATTTGAAACTGAGTTTCTTGGCAGTACACTCACACTTATCTCTGGTTCAAAGCTTAGGTCTATGGCCTTTAAGAATGTATCAAAAGATGCCTGGGGTGTTGACATATATCATCAACCTGAATATAAGCATACCTATGCTATCATGGTTGATACTGGTCATGGTGTTGGTCTTGATTATTCTGCTTTTAGTGTGATAGATGTGTCACAGGTTCCATATAGACTTGTTGCAAAATATAGAAACAATAATGTAGTTCCATCATTTTATCCAGAAATTATTGCAAGATATTCTAAGGCCTATAATAATGCTTATATCTTGGTAGAAACAAATGATGTAGGCAAAACAATCGCAGAAGTTTTACATCGTGATCTTGAGTGTGATAATGTACTATCAACTACACAAATGGGTCGTGGTGGTCAACAGCTTAGTGCTGGATTCTCAGGTAGATCACAATTAGGTGTTACCACTTCAAGATTTGTGAAAGCTGTTGGTTGTGCTAATTTAAAAGAATTAATTGAAGGCGATAAGCTAATCATCGAAGATTTTGATACAATTGAAGAACTTTCAAATTTTGTATCAAAGGGTAATTCTTTTGAGGCCGAAGAAGGTTATAATGATGACCTTGTAATGACTTTAGTTTTATTTGGTTGGTTAACAAAACAACTTTTCTTTAAAGAGCTAACTGATATAGATATTAGACATCGTATAGCTGAAGAAAAGCTGCGAGAAATGGATGAAGATTTGTTGCCGGCAGGTTTTTATGATGACGGTACAATGGATGACCCGATGTCATTAGATGGCACATCGGGTGAAGGTGATTGGTTAGATCGTTGGGTCCGAGTCTGATGGTTTTTTATAAATATCGTGGATGGAAAATTACATCAGATATCTCTAGGAGGAAATGATCATGCCATTTCAAATCTCTCCAGGCGTGAATGTCAGCGAAATTGATTTGTCAACGATCGTCCCTGCCGTAAGCACGACGACCGGTGGTATCGCTGGACATTTTCGTTGGGGCCCGGTTCAAAAACGTGTATTGATTGATACTGAGGACAATCTTGCACTGCAATTTGGTAAACCAGATGCTAACACAGCTGATTCATTTTTTACAGCCGCTAGCTTTCTTGGTTACGGAAATCAACTATTTGTAGTTCGCACCATTAATGAAGCTGGCAGTACTACAAATGCACGTAATGCCACAACAAATGCAGCCAATACAACAAATACCGTTATTAAAAATGATGATGACTATGATCTAAATTATTCTAGCGGTATTTCTGGTGTTGGTAATTGGGTTGCAAAATATCCAGGTGAACTTGGTAATTCGCTTCGTATTTCAGTTTGTCCATCAGCAAATGCGTGGACAAGCACACTGACAGGTACACTTGCTTTCACTAATAATAGCACGACTGTCACAGGTACTACAACAACATTCAATAATCAAATTCGCGCCGGTGATATTCTTCTTGCTGGGCCCGACAAATATGAAGTAAAAGTTGCATCTGTAGCTAATAATACAAGTCTAACTTTGCAATCAAAATATGTCGGGAATACTGTAGCTTCACAGTCAAGTGTAACTCGTCGTTGGGAATTTTATAATTATTTTGATGCTGCTCCAGGTTCATCTGAATATGTGTCAAAGCAAGGCGGCTCTGGTGATGAGATGCATATTGTTGTGGCCGATGAAGATGGATTATGGTCAGGGCGAGCTAATACTGTAATTGAGCGTTTTGCCGGTGTGTCAAAAGCAAATGATGCTTTGACACAAGATGGTGGAACTAATTATTACAAAGAAATCGTCAATCAAAGATCACAATATGTTTGGTGGACATCACATCTTACAGGCGTTACAAATGCAGGTAAGGCATCTTCTGGTGTAAGCTTTGGTGCTGGTGCTCAATCTCTTCCAATCAATGCATCATTTGTATTAGGACGTGATGGTTCTTCACCACGTTCTGCTGATTATATTGTCGGCTATAATAAATTTGCCAATCCTGAAGAAGTTGATGTATCATTGATTCTTACAGGTGAAGGTAATCAAACAAAAGCTGTGCATATTATTAATAATATAGCAGAAGTCCGTAAAGACTGTATTGCAGTTATTTCTCCGCGTCGTGCAGATGTGGTTAATAATTCCAGTTATATCGGTAAAGAGACTGATGATTCAATTACATTCCGTAATCTTCTACCATCATCTTCATATGCTGTCCTTGATAGCGGATACAAATACATCTATGACAAATATAATGATCTATACCGCTATGTTCCGCTGAATGGTGATACAGCTGGTCTGATGGTTCGTACTGATAATGAGCGTGATCCATGGTTCTCACCTGCTGGGTTTAATCGTGGTCAAGTCAAAAATGTAATTAAGCTATCATTCAATCCTACAAAAAGCCAACGTGATCAGCTTTATAAGAATGGTATCAACCCTGTTACTACATTCCCAGGACAGGGTACGGTGCTTTTTGGTGATAAAACATTGCTTGCAAAGCCATCAGCTTTTGATCGCATCAATGTTCGTCGCCTCTTTATCACTCTTGAAAAAGCAATTAGCACGGCCGCAAAATTCACTCTGTTTGAGTTCAATGATGAATTTACGCGTGCTCAATTCCGCAATCTTGTCGAACCATTCTTGCGTGATGTGCAAGGCCGTCGCGGTATCTATGATTTCCGCGTAGTCTGTGATGAATCAAACAATACTCCTGAGGTTATTGACCGTAATGAGTTTGTTGGTGATATCTATGTGAAGCCGGCTCGCTCGATTAATTTCATTCAGCTGAACTTCGTCGCGGTCCGCACCGGCGTCGAGTTCACCGAAATCGTCGGTCAGTTTTAAGGCGCGGTAGGAGGAAATAAGACATGGCTTTTAATGTCTCAGAATTTGCATCAGCAGGCCTCCCGCTTGGTGGTGCCCGCCCATCGCTTTTTAGTGTCATTGTCGATACACCATCTGGTGTGCCGAACGTGGGAGCTAGAATTTCATTTACATGTCGTGCAGCGCAGATTCCGCAAAGCACGGTTGGTGTGATTGAACAAGCTTACTACGGCCGTCGCATCAAGATTGCAGGTACTCGCACATTCCAGAATTGGAGAGTCGATATCCTGAATGATGAAGATTTTCAGGTACGCTCTGCAATGGAAATCTGGAGCAATGCGATTAATTCACATCAATCCAATCTACGCGCACCACAGCTAGCAACATCTGCATCATATCGCACTACCGCGACTGTGACGCAATATGCTAAGACTGGTGAGGCTTTGCGTACATATCGGTTTGTAAATATCTTTCCGACAGAAATCGGAGCCATTGATCTAGCTTGGGATCAAGGTGAACAGATTGAAACATTTCCGGTAGAATTTGCATATGATTACTGGGATCTAGTAAACCCAGGTACAACTGGCACGCTAGCGGTCTAATCTAAAACCACTAGCGGAACTACCGATAGGTCCGCTAAATATAGCGGACCTATTTTTTTTGAGGGATTCTCATGGCTATAGAGCTATTTGGCTTCCGTATCGGCAAGGCTGACGAAGACGCCAAAAAGGCTGCACAGATCCCGTCATTCGTTCCGGAACAGAAGGATGACGGCGCGGTTGAAATCGCACCTGGCGGCGCTTACGGAACATTCGTTGATTTAGAAGGCACTGCTAAAAGCGAGGCCGAGCTTATTACTCGCTATCGCGAAATGTCTATGAATCCAGAAGTTGAAGCTGCTGTAGATGATATTGTAAATGAAGCATTAGTTACCGATCAGGATGCTTCTGTTGTTCGTCTTTCTATGGATGATCTCAAACAACCTGCACGTATTAAGAAACGTATAGAAGAAGAATTTGAAGAAATTCTTGAATTATTAGATTTCTCAAATATCTGCTATGAGATATTCCGTCGTTGGTATGTTGATGGTCGTCTTTATTATCATATCATGATTGATGTAGCTAAACCTCGTGATGGTATTAAAGAGCTGCGTTATGTTGATCCGCGCCGTATTCGCAAGGTGCGCGTACCTCAGAAAAAAGAAAATGGTGATGCGACTAAGGATAAGAATCCTACAGTCCCTGCTTATTCAGAATATTATTTGTATAATCCTGCAGGCCTTGCAGGTGCAGCCTATTCACAAGGCGTCAAGATTTCACCTGATTCAATCTGCTATGTAAATTCAGGTATGCTTGATAATCGCAATCGCATGGTACTATCACATTTGCATAAAGCTATTAAGCCTCTTAATCAGACACGCATGTTAGAAGATGCAGTTGTGATTTATCGTCTAAGCCGTGCACCTGAGCGTCGCATATTCTATATTGATGTAGGTAATCTACCTAAGCCTAAGGCCGAGCAATATCTGCGTGATATGATGATTCGACATAAGAATCGTTTGGTATATGATGCATCGACAGGTGAGGTTCGTGACGACCGCAAATTCATGACCATGCTTGAAGATTTCTGGTTGCCTCGCCGTGAAGGCGCTCGTGGTACAGAAATTACTACATTACCTGGCGGTCAGAATCTTGGTGAGATGGCAGACGTTGATTATTTCAGAAAGAAATTATATCAATCATTGTCAGTGCCGATTTCACGTCTTGAACCAGATGGTCAATTTAGTTTAGGTCGCTCAAATGAAATTACTAGAGATGAAGTAAAATTCTCTCGTTTCATTGGTCGTCTCCGTCATCGTTTTACAATGCTATTTGATCATCTTATGGAAATTCAGCTTGCGCTTAAAGGTGTGATGTCACGCGAAGAATGGCGTGAGATGCGGTCATATATCAAATATGATTTTCAAAAAGATAATTATTTTTCAGAGCTAAAAGATCAAGAGATATTGTCATCTCGTCTACAGTTGCTGAATACAATATCACCTTATATCAATCAATTTTATACAAAAGAATGGGTACAGAAAAACGTTCTTCGATTTACTGATGAACAGATCGAAGAAATGGAATCTGAGATGGAAGAGGCTTCGGCCGATCAGATGGATCAAGCAATTCAGGCTAAGAAAACTGAACCTGAACAGATGCCGGATGAACCAAAACCACAAACAAATGAAAATTATGATAATGAATCTATGGTAAATAAACCATTAACAGAACAAGAGCAGGCTCTAGTAAGAAACATGACCTTTGTCATGGAATCACTAGAAAATGATCAACCGATAGATATAACTAATATAGATGTAACAGAAATTGATGATTTTATCGGTAATAGGACAAGAGGGTTAAAGCGGTGACTCTATCCATAGAAGCAGCCAAAATACTTGCCGCAGCATTAAAAGCTGCTAGAAATGAATCTGACCGCGTAGAAAGTAAGCTGCTTGATGAAATTCGTAGGATACCTCAGGGTCCTGAGGGCCCTCAGGGTCCATCTGGTGGGCCTGCTGGTCCTAAAGGTGATCGTGGTCTTCCAGGTATTCCTGGTCCAGTAGGAGCACAAGGTCCTAAGGGTGAAAAAGGTGAAAAGGGTGATATTGGTCCTGCGGGCCCACAAGGTGAAAAGGGTGATCGCGGTCCAGTGGGTCCAGTTGGTCCTCAGGGCCCTGCAGGAGACGTGTCCGCTGTTGAAGAAAAACTTACTAACAAATTTGATGAGTTTTCACAAAGAATTAGCTCTCAAGCAACTCGTCTTGCATTAGCAGCAAAGCATGGCGGATCTGGTGAGACAAAATTAAATCGTCTTGATGATGTTGATATCAATTCAGTCGATGTAGCTACAAATGGACAAGCTCTTGTATGGAATAGCACATTAGGTAAATGGCAAGCTAATACAATTACTGGTGGTGGCGGCGGATCTACTAATAATTTCACCACTACTATTCAAACACAAGCCATCATTCCTGCGGCTAATAATACATATAATTTAGGTACTGCAGGTCGGCGTTTTGCTAATTTATATCTAAGTGGTAGCACAATATTCTTAGGTAATACCACATTAAAATCAAGCACAACTGGTCAGCTTAAAGTTGTAACAAAGACAGGTCAAGTTGAAAACCTTGTTTCAAATTCATATCTTACTTCAACATATGCAATCAAGAGCAATCCAGAAACTTTAGGCTTATTAGCTCATACCGGTCGTCAGACTATTAGCCAAAATTTATTTGTATCTGGTAATACAACCCTTGGTGGAGCTGGTAAGACTGTAAGTTCAACTGGTGTATTATCTCATTTTGGTAGAGCTACTGTCAGCACAAACTTTACAGTATCTGGTAATACACAGCTTAGTGGTCTTATAGCTAACAATTCTAAAGGTTCTTATAATCAAATTTTAAGAACTAATGGATCTACTATATTTTGGGCCGATGAACCTCCCGCTGAGGGTGGCGTAACAATATCAACATTTAATTCTGCTTTAGCTAATACCAATAGAGGTATTAGTAATTTAAATACAAATCTTTTGAGTTCCAATGCATCATTGCGCAGTCTGATAGGAGATAGACTGCAAGTATCTAATGCTGCTGCAACCTATCAGACTAAAGCTATTGAGCGTGCTGCTCTAGCCAATACAAATATTTCAATTACCAATGTCAAGTCTAATCTGACATCAACCAATACTGCACTTCGTACATTAATTGCGGATAGGTTACAAATTGTTAATGCTGATGCTAAATTTGCAACAAAAGCATATGCAGCATCAAATGCTTATGTAAAGCAGATTCTTGCCAATACAAATGCATACATCGCATCTATAGTTTCAGGCGGAGGTGGTGTATCAATAGGTACATTTAATTCTGCACTTGCTAATACAAACCTTGCAATTGGTAATCTTAATACCAATCTTACTAGCACTAATACCGCATTACGTCTTTTGATTTCTGATAGATTGCAGGTTGCTAATGCTGCCTCAACCTATCAAACTAAAGCTATTGAACGTGCTGCTCTGGCCAATACAAATGCTTTCATCAAATCACAATTAGCTAACACCAATCTTGCTATTAGCAATGTCAAAACTGGTCTGACATCAACAAATACCGCATTGCGTCTGCTAATTAATGATCGGTTGCAAGTCGCAAATGCTGATTTAAAATATTCTACAAATACATTCTCACGTATTATTGTAGGCGCTAATAGTATATTTGCCGATAGCAAAGGTGATTCTTTAACTTTAGTCGCTGGTGCCAATATTACCATTGCGGCAAATCCTGGCTCTGATACTATCACTATCGCATCCACAGGAGGCGGTACTGGCGGTGTATCTGAAAGTACATTTAATGCGGCCTTAGCTAATACTAATCTTGCTATCACAAATGTTAAAGGTAATTTAACTAGCACTAATACTGCTCTCCGTATATTGATTGCAGATAGATTGCAAGTTGCTAATGCTGATGCTAAATTTACAACAAAAGCTTATGCCGCATCTAATGCATATGTCAAACAGATTCTAGCAAATACCAATGCTTATATTGCATCTGTAGTAGCTAGTGGCGGTGGTGTATCTGAAAGCACGTTTAATTCTGCACTTGCTAATACTAATCTTGCCATCACCAATGTCAAGACTAATCTGACATCAACAAATACCGCATTACGTCTTTTGATTTCTGATAGATTGCAGGTTGCTAATGCCGCAACAACTTATCAGACAAAAGCTATTGAACGTGCAGCCTTAGCTAATACCAATGCTTTTATTAAATCACAGTTGGCTAATACTAATCTTGCCATCACCAATGTCAAGACTAATCTGACATCAACCAATACTGCACTGCGCACACTAATCAATGATCGATTGCAAGTCGCAAATGCTGCAACCACGTATCAAACAAAAGCAATTGAACGTGCGGCCCTTGCTAATACAAATGCCTTCATCAGATCACAATTAGCTAATACCAATCTTTCTATTAGCAATGTTAAAACTGGTCTGACATCAACCAATACTGCACTGCGCACTCTAATCGACGATCGCTTACAGATTGCTAATGCCGCAGCAACATATCAGACAAAAGCTATTGAACGCGCAGCCTTAGCTAATACCAATATCGCGATTAATAATGTTAAGACCAATTTAACATCAACCAATACTGCACTACGCACACTAATCAATGATCGCTTGCAGGTTGCTAATGCTGCCGTAATTTATCAAACAAAATCAATAGAACGTGCAGCACTTGCTAATACAAATCTTGCAATTGGTAATCTTAATACCAATCTAACAGGAACAAATACTGCGCTTCGTACGTTAATTTCCGATAGACTGCAAGTGTCTAATGCAGTAGCCACATATCAAACTAAGGCGATTGAACGTGCGGCACTTGCTAACACCAATCTTGCTATTGGTCGTCTGAATACAAATCTGACTGGTACAAATACCGCACTTCGTACGCTTATTAGTGATCGATTACAGGTATCTAATGCTGCTACCTTGTATGCTACAAAAAGCAATCCGACAACATCAGGTGTATTATCTCATTTTGGTAGAGCCACTGTTAGCACAAACTTTACAGTATCTGGTAATACCCAACTTAATGGTCTTATAGCTAACAATTCTATGGGATCTACTAATCAGGTATTGAAGACCAACGGAACTTCAATCTATTGGGCCGATTCTGGTGTTAATGATCGTCTGCAAGTTTCAAATGCTGCTACACTATATCTTCGCAAGACTGCAGGTGGAAATCAAACTGTTGCAAGCGCTGTTACATTTAGTGCTAACGTCAATATCAATGGTAGATTGATAGTTACTGGTAATACTACGTTTGTTAATCAGACGACTATCAATACATCAGATAGTTTGATCGCTCTTGCGAATAATAATACAGCCGATGTAAGCGATATTGGTTTCTACGGTCATTATAGAAAAGATGGTGTCACCAATAATCATGTCGGTATAATTCGTGATGCTGGTACCAAAGATTTCTATGTGTTTGGTAATTATACACTAGAACCTGGTTCCAATATTGATATTACACATGGATCATTCCAAACAGCAAATCTAAACGTTGCTCAGCTAAAAGCAACCAAAGTTCGTGTTGGCGGTGTTGATATTGAAAGCCGTTATGCACAGAATACTGCTACGCGCACGCTCATTGATGATCGTTTACAAGTAGCTAATGCGGCCGTTATCTATCAAACAAAAGCAGTTGAACGTGCGGCGCTTGCTAATACTAATCTTGCAATTAGCAATGTCAAGACCAATTTAACATCAACAAATACTGCACTTCGTATTCTTATTAGCGATCGTTTGCAAATTGCCAATGCTGCAACCTTATATGCTACAAAAAGCAATCCTACAACATCAGGTCTGCTAGCGCATACTGGTCGAGCAACAATTAGCACAAATCTTACAGTATCAGGTAACACAACATTTAATGGTGGAATTACATCATCAGGATCTACAAGCGTTAATATTAATCCTAATGCTGCAGTTCTTATCACAACAACATCAGGCCAAGTAACTATGGGTCGAGCTGGTGTAACCACAACTATTGGTGGTACATTAGCAACATCACTGCAAACAGTATCTCAAAATTTAACGGTTTCTGGTAATACGACTCTTGGTGCTGCTGCTAAAACGATCACAACAACTGGTCTGATTTCACATACTGGTCGAGCAACAATTAGCACAAACCTTACAGTATCAGGTAATACTCAGCTTGCTGGTGTGATAGCTAACGGTTCAATTGGTACCACAAATCAGATTCTAAGAACAAATGGCACCTCAGTATATTGGGGTAATGAATCTGCAGGTGGTGTATCACTAAGCACATTTAATTCCGCGCTTGCTAATACCAATCTTGCTATCACAAATGTCAAGAATAATTTAACAAGCACAAATACTGCACTTCGTACGCTTATTAGTGATCGCTTGCAGGTAGCTAATGCTGCGGCCACATATCAGACAAAAGCAATAGAACGTGCTGCTTTAGCTAACACCAATCTTGCTATTAGCAATGTCAAGACTGGTTTGACTTCAACCAATACTGCTTTGCGTCTATTAATTTCTGATAGATTACAGGTAGCTAATGCTGCTACTTTATATGCTACAAAAAGTAGTCCAACAACAACAGGTACACTATCTCATACAGGGGTTTTGGCTCTATCTGGACGTCAATCAATAAGCCAAAATCTTGAAGTATCTGGTAACACAGTTTTTGGTGATGCTACCGTAGCAACAAATCGCACTATAGTAAATGGCGCATTAACAGCTAATGGTAATTTGAGTGTTGCGGGTAATACGACTCTTGGTGGTACCGGTAAAACTATAACATCATCTGGTTTGTTTGAACATTCAGGTCGGGCAACAATTGGTACAGTTTTATATGTGCAGGGTAATACAGTTCTTGGTAATCCTGCTTCTGTAACTGATAAAGTTATTGTTAATGGTCCATTAACAGCCAATGGTAAAGTTACTTTTAATGCAAACGTAATTATTGGTGGTGTTAGTAACGTACTTACTGCTACAGCAACAACTCTTGATATAGATCCTTCTTCTACATTAACAATCGGAACTACATCTACTACTGCAACTACCATTGGTCGCGCCGGCAGAACTACAACTGTAAATGGTACTTTGTCTGCTGGAAATCGTCTGAATGTAACTAATAGATTTATTGTATCAGGTAATACTGTACTTGGTGCAGCTACAAAAAAGACTGTAATTAATGGTATATTAAGTTCTAACGGCAACTTAACTGTTGCAGGCAATACAACACTTGGTGGTACTCTTAGGACAGTCGCGACAGGTGGGCTACTTGCCCATACTGGTCGTCAAACAATCAGCCAAAACTTGTATGTCTCAGGTAATACTGTTCTTGGTAGTCCAACAAACGTATCTGAACGCACAACTATAAATGGTACATTATTTGCCAATTCAAATTTAACTGTATCTGGTAATACGGTTCTTGGTTCTGCTGTCACAAATACACTAACCCTAACTGGTAATACAATAGCTATCACACCTGATGTGCTAAACTTTAGCAGCGGTAAGCTATTCATTCAGAAAAATGCAAGTCGTGTTGGTGTAAATACCGTAACTCCAAATACAACATTCGACGTTGCGGGTATAATTAGATCATCGAATGGTGGATTTAGATATCCTGATGGTGCTACAACCGCCGCGCCTTTGTATGTGTATGATTCTGCGGGAACGCAGCTATATCCATAATATTAATATGAGAGGTGATTAAAATGCTTGGTTTGTTATTTGCTGCCACTATGATGGCAACAACTTTGATTACTGGAATTGCTAATGCTCAATCTTTAAATCTTGATAGACCTTTTAGGATTGTTGTGCCATTTAATGCTGGTGGATATGCGGATGCTTTAGCTAGAGTGATTGCCAATGGCTTGTCACAAAATATTAGACAATCTGTTGTTGTTGAAAATAGGCCAGGAGGATTTGTGGCTGTTGGTGCTCAATATGTAATGAATCAGCCAGCAGATGGTCATACTATTATGCTTACAGGTAATGGTATGACGGCCGTCAAAAGATTTAATTCTAATATAACTATTGATCTTCATAGAGAATTTTCTGTAACAAATATCATAGTAAAATCACCTTTAGTGACAGTCATTTCTAGAGAAACTGGTATATCTAATGCCAGACAAATGATAGATTCTATTAGACAATTTCCAGAAAGATATTCTTTTGCATCGATGTCAGGTGGCGGAATACCGGGAATGGGTGCTATACTTTTTCTTAATTCTATTCAAGGTAAAATGCTTAATATTCCATATTCTGGTTTATCTCCAGCCATGATAGATTTACAAGCAAATAGAATATCAATGATGTTTGTTGAAATACCATCAGCAAGACAATTGGTTGATAATGGCAATATTCCAATACTTGTGAGTTCCTCATCTAGAATTTCATCTTTTCCTGATACTCCAACCTGGAGAGAGTCTAATATTGATTCTGAATTTTATGCATTTCAAGCATTTTGGGTAAGATCAAATACTCCTAGATATATCAGACAAGAGCTTAATAGAATATTAACTATCACTGTAAATTCAGAAAATACAAGAAGACGTCTCATTCAAATGGGATTAGATGAAAAAGATATAATCAATAATACTCTTGAAGAACATGAATCTTTTATCAATAATGAGATCAATATTTGGTCTCCAAGATGATAAAATATAAATATACCACAAGTTTAACAATAGGAGCGTATCGTAATGTCTCTTGATTCTATACGTGACGCAGTAGATAGCCTTCGTATTGGCAATCCAGTAGAATTTTCTCAGACCATCAAAAGCATCTTGATGGATAAACTGGTTAATCGAATGGATGTTGAAAAGGTTAGCGTCGCTTCGCAAATGTTCGGTGATGTTGCTCCTGATGCACAATCATCGGAGGCGACAAATGGCGAAGACTCTTAAAGATATTAGAGAAAAGGCGCTTCGCCTACGTGAAGGCGCTGGCGCATATGTCGCCACCGTTCAAGCTAAGAAGCGCACATATCGTTCTGATACTTCGGTAGATGACGATGAATCTGGTTCTCTTGAACCTAAAGCTGCTGGTGAAAAGGCCTTCAAGGCCATGCATACATCCAGCACAACAGACTTTGGTGACCAAGACAATAATAAGAATCAGGCCGATACTAAAACACGTATCAATCATCGTGCAGGTGATGAACCTAAAATTGGTGAGCGTCAAAAGGTCACTCAGGGAACTTCAACTGTGAAAGGACCTGAGCTAGGTTCTTACACAAAACAGACACCAACAAATTATGCTGATAAGCGCGGTGGCGAGACATCACCAGTTCGCACTTCACCATCAGCGGTTACTCCGTTTGCCGAAAAGACACCTAGAGTATCAATCAAGCAATTCCGTGAATCAATGCAATTTGGAATTCTTCGCATTGTAGAATCTCGCATTGGTGGCCGCGTAATTTTTGAAGATGGTCATGTTGATGTAGCTGATACAATCGCTGAAAAGCTAGCTGAAGTTTATTCACTGCTTGAAGATGAAAATGCTAAGAAATTTATTGAGATTGGTTCATCTAGCGCAGAAGGTCTCCGCGAGCTAATCGATTTTGCATTTAGCATTGACGCCCAGGAGTCAGAAGATGGCCATTGATCGCGTAGTCAATAAAGGAATCAAAGGTGGTTATGTCACCGGCATTTTTTCTGCCGGTGGATATATCGCTCTAAACAGTTCCAATGCTGTTGTGGCTGCTAACTCAGCAGGTGAAACAGTTCAAGAAATGGCTATTTCAGTCGTATCTTGGGCGGCTGCAAATGGTGTAACATTCAATATCAAGCGCGGCGCCAACAATGTATTAAATCTTGCATTAAATGGCACAATGGATTTTCAAGCGGCTGGTATTGGTCTTGAGACAGGCGGCGAAGCTTCAGCAAATGTTGTAGTGACTAGAGCAGGCACTGGTCCTGCTTCCTTGGTAATTAAACTACACAAACGACCGGTAATTGCCGGTGGTTCATCTTACTAAGGAATAACTTCAATGAAACTCATATGCGAAGTCAATGAAGAATTGAAAGTTATCACCGAAGCTAATGAGCGCGGTGGTCGCAGTTATTTCATCGAAGGCGTGTTTATGCAGGCCGAACAGAAAAACCGCAATAACCGTTCATATCCAAAGCATATTATGGCGCGCGAAGTTAATCGATATGTTGATGAACATATCAAACAAAATCGTGCTTATGGTGAGCTTGGTCATCCATCAGGACCGACCATCAATCTTGAGCGTGTATCTCATATGATCAAAGAATTGCGCGAAGATGGTAATAATTATATCGGTCGTGCCAAGATCATGGATACACCATACGGTAATATTGTCAAGAATCTTATGGATGAAGGTGCTCGTCTTGGGGTATCTACTCGTGGTATGGGTTCTTTAAAGGAACGCAATGGTTGCATGGAAGTTCAAGATGACTTTCATCTAGCAACAGCTGCGGATATTGTCGCCGACCCTTCGGCTCCAGACGCATTTGTGCATGGCGTTATGGAAGGTAAAGAATGGGTTTGGGATAACGGCATTCTAAAAGAAGTCGATATTGCAGGCTATAAAAATCGTATCAATGAAGCCGCTCGCTCACGTCGCACCGAAACAGAAGTGCTAGGTGTATTCCGCGATTTCATTTCAAAGCTTTAATAACCACATTTTTATAAATATCACAAGATCATCATCTAAGTCCCAAGGGAGACAGGAAATGAACGAAAGAAAGCAGATCGACGAGGTGGATGCCACTGGCGCTCACGTTCCCGATGCAGTTGGTAACAAAGTTACA
>Ga0315903_10005834_pt1 | contig 15952 bp, 12 predicted proteins | sample LakEriMetagenome_7_FD_203524 | JGI IMG/M metagenome (GOLD analysis project Ga0315903, IMG submission 203524) | Freshwater fungal communities from buoy surface, Lake Erie, Ohio, United States - Buoy 2 MA119 | ecosystem: Environmental > Aquatic > Freshwater > Lake | place: USA: Lake Erie, Ohio...
GGCTTTTGAATCGTCCTGCACATGCTCTATCACGTCAAATGCACATACAATATCAAATTCATTATCTGCAAACCGCAAGTCGAGTATGCTTCCCTGTTCCAAATCTATGGTCAACCGTTCTTTTACAAATGCATAACAATCCGAATCGTACTCGATGGATTTAACCGTACCAAATTCTTCCAGCATTTGTGAGGTTGCCCCGGTGGCTGCTCCTATGTTCAGAATTTTGAGAGGCCCCTTGCCGGCAGCCACTTGCTGTATTTGAGTGCGTATAATATGCAAGCGGGCCTTAAACCACCAGTTCTCCCGCTCCAGGTTGTAGTATTCAACGTAGTAATTCTTGTCCATCCTTCAGTTGGTTTTCAACAATGATTTTTTCAATAATGAACAAAGGCCTTCCCTGAGACTGTTGGTAAATGCGAAGTACATATTCTCCGATAATACCCAGTGAAATAAGCTGAACTCCGCTGAACATGATTATGGCAAATATGAGTGCGGTGAATCCCTGTGGAACATTATTAAAATAGAGTTTGTCTATAAGCACGTATAAAAAATAAGCAATGGCAATCATCATGGTAACTATTCCTGTGCGCGTAATAAACTTAACAGGAAAACTGCTGAAGTTGAAAATACCGCTGTAGGCCAGTTCAAATAATTTTTTCCAACTGTATTTGGTTTCACCGGCAAAACGTGCCGAGCGCTCATATTCTATTCCCTTTTGTTTAAATCCTATCCATGTGCGCATACCGCGTATGTAACGGTTTTGCTCAGGCATGGTGTTCAAATAGTTCAATGCTTTGCGGCTAATCATACTGAAATCACCGCTGTCGAGAGGCAAATCAATTTTTGATATGCTGTTCATTAAACGGTAATAAGCCCAGTACGAAATTTTTTTAGCAGCCGACTCTTTGCGTTTTTTACGAATGCCATACACCACATCATATCCTTCATCCATCGCTTTTAAAAACTGCTGTACCAATTCGGGCGGATCCTGCAAGTCACCGTCCAGTATCATAATAGCACGCGTTGCACGGGCACAACTTAATCCGGCTGTAAGTGCCAGCTGATGGCCATGATTGCGCGATAAAAAAACACATTGATACCTGGCATCATTCAAGGCCAGTTCATTCATCAGGTAAGGTGTTTTATCACGGCTACCGTCATTTACGAGCACTACTTCGCAGGTCATGGGCCTTAACTCATTCATAATCGTATTCAGTCGATCGGTCAGATGAGTAAAGTTGTCTTCCTCATTGTAAAGTGGAATCACAAATGATAGCTGTGGTAAAGTCATTGATTTAACAGGTTCAAATATATCATTTATGGCTTTATCTCCATATCCACACCTTTGCGTGCAAACACGAGAATCTCATCGTCTTCATACCGAACACCAAAAGCTGTATTCGTTTTCAGATTACCTATTTCCTGTTCATACCTGACTTTGTCGAACGGGAAATATGACTCCTGCACTTTAAGCAGTACAATCACATCTACCTTGTCCCACATTGGAAAACTATATATAACCTTACGAAAAGACAGATGAGGTGTCAGGTTATTGGATGCTGCTACAGCGTAATGTGAAGGTATCTGCTCCAAGATGCGATGCACTTTACGTATATCAAATGATTGCCTGTAATGTTTAGGATGTAAAAAGTGAATGGTTGTATTATCAAACCATTTGGAATATCGGAATGTAAATGAAAATAGTGTGAGCGAAATAGATACAAAAATAAGCAATAAATAAGCTGCACGTTGTTTAAATGTGTTGCTAATACCATAGCGTATACCATACAACGAACCAATAGCCAATATGGGAACAAACTCTATTGAATAATGAAGATTAATACCCCATTTCACGATATCGTCATGCAGTAATTTTTGAGCAAATACGGGTATCAACATCAATAAAAACTGTGGCCTAAGCAACAGTAGTAAACCCCCACTGAATAAAAAATATACATACAGTTCGGTTTTAATCCAGTAAGTATGTGGTTCATGTATGTATGGACTTTTAAATAAAAGTAAAAATACCTGAAGTGGCTGGGTAATGAGCGATGTAACTATTTCGGTTATACCATTCCCCAATTGACCGAAAGAAAGGTGAATATACTCAAGTCGGGGTGGCATAAGTGCCGGCATGATGAATTTCACAACCAGCAAAAAATAACCGAAAGAAATAAGAGCCCCAACACGTAATAACACTCTTATAGATCTTGACGTGTCGGGCAATAGCGATAGCCCTATGTAAATAAAAGACAGCCACAAGGCCATATTCTCTTTGCATATACCTATCAGTAAACTGAATAGGACTACTAAGGAGATGCGTTTGCTTATGACAGCAAGTATAAGCCAGGGAACAAACATGGATGCAACCACATTGCTGTGGTAATCGAATGCCAGCGCAGAATAGATTCCCCATATACAGTAAAAATGAATCTGTGCACTTAGTGGTTTGGCGAATCCGATATGATTGGCTATGCGGTTAACAGCTATACCTGCTGTAGCTATGGAGGTAATTTGAACGATAAGTAAAGTGTATGTGCCAAAGATGTAGCGCAGAGGCGAAATGAGCATAAGCCATAAATCAAAATGATCGCTTAACTGATTACGTTGGCGGTGCAATGGCTCAATAAGCAATGAATCATTTAATCGAAACTCAGAATAATCGAAGATTACGTGGTTGTATAATCCAAGATCAAATGAATACGTACGAAACATATAATGATTTACACATGAAATAAAGCCAAAGACAAGTGCAAATAATGCTGCAACCAGATGTGACTTTCGAAAATGAATTAGGTTGTTATCCATTTGAAACGTGCTACCAGAAAAGGAAGTAAAAAAAGTATATTCCAATACAAATAATTATATGGTACGGGAACGAATAAAAAAAACAAAACCAACAAAGTATAAAGCAATGCCGTGAGGTTATTAGAAAAAAACTGGCGAATACGTATTGATAAAGTATACATACAGATGCTGCTAACCATAACCAAAAACAAACTGTATTTTAATGCCGTTATACCAGCCAACAACTGATTGCTTCCCGCCACTGTATAATACCACGCTGCCATACCGTATCCCTGAAAAATTTGATACGGTAAGTCGCCCGGATTTTGCCACGATTGACCCTTCCACTCTCCTAATGCAGCAACATCATACGCAGAGGCGCCTTCTAAAAAAACCCCCGGCTGTACAGTTAAAAACGGCAAAACATAAACCAGCAAGATGCAGCAAAACACAGCTGCGTATGTTTTAACAGCAAATGAAAATGTACCTCGCTTCCATTCATATATCAGGTGAATTGGTATAAAAAACAGTAGTGCGTAACGCGAAAGCAAGGCACACGATATACCTGTGATGAGAAGTGCTTTGTTACGTGTAGTTAACCCATAGGCCACCAACAAGTAATAACCTGCAATTAACAGTTCAACGGTGTGGGCAAATGAACTTTTTTGCTTGATGGCTATAACAAATACTAGCAGATAGGGTATGCTGGCTTTTATATACTTTTCAATAGCTGAAAGATTGAGCCTGCTTAAGTAATTCAGATATAAAAATTGTACGGCTAAAAAGAAGAACAAAGGAATATACCGTGGGTCGAATCCAAAATAAAAAGCCGGAACAAATGGAAGCCAATGCATGGGTAAATAGTTGGGTACCCAGTTAACGTAATCGTATCCGTGAACTCGGTTATAGACAAATTCGCCCGATACCAGACGTGTGTAATAAACTTCTTTGAGCAACGGAAGAATATCGGATTTGCTAATATCAATAGGATTAGCTGCAAATACATACGATGCATATACAACACAACATACGCTTAGTATAAACCCTATAGTAAATACATGTATACGCGAAGCACCTTCTGATTCATATTCCGCTGGAGTTTGGCGTTGAATTATGCTTATAAGTAAGCATGTAAAGCCAATGAGCAATACCGGGTTAATCAATGGATGTATAAAACGGCTGTCAATGGCCAGCATATACACCGTTAACAGTGCAAGAAAAACAACTGCAACTTTAATTTTCATAGATAATTCTACTAGTCTGGCAGTGCCGAATATACATATATTTATACGTTACCTTCATCAAAGTCAACATAGCATTGTTAATACGTGTTTTTAATTACGTGCAAGTAAAATACTTTTGCCACTATGAACAAAACACTCAGCATCATTATACCTGCATATAACGAGGCGAAGACTATCGGGTTAATTCTGCAAAAAGTGCTGGATGTAAAACTGGCCGACCAGCTACAAAAAGAAATTGTGGTGGTAAACGACTGCTCAACGGATAACACAGTTGCCGTAATGGAAGAATGGTGCAAACGTGAACCCGGTATAAAACTTTTTTCACATAATGTAAATATGGGCAAGGGTGCCGCTTTACATACCGGTATAAGAGCTGCTACAGGTGATTATATCATCATACAGGATGCTGACCTGGAATATGATCCTGCAGAATATTCTATACTGCTGGCTCCTGTATTAAGCGGAAATGCCGACATTGTGTATGGCTCAAGATTTATAGGCGGTAAGCCTCACCGCATTTTATTTTTCTGGCACACCATCGGAAATAAGTTCCTTACGTTTCTATCGAATATGTCAACAAACCTTAACCTGACTGATATGGAAACGTGTTACAAACTTTTCCGTTCTGAGTGCATTAAACAACTTTCACTAAAAGAAAAACGTTTTGGCTTTGAGCCCGAAGTTACTGCCAAAATAAGCCGCATACCTAATATTCGAATTTACGAGGTTGGTATATCATACTACGGACGTACCTATGCCGAAGGTAAAAAAATAAATTGGAAAGATGGCTTTCGTGCTATATACTGTATACTAAAATATGGCTTCTTCCGATAGAGTACGATTCATTAATGATACACTTTTATATGCATTTACCGGCTTACTGTTTGTTGTTGCCTGTATAGTTGCACTGGTACTAAACGGAACCAATGGCGGTGGCGACAGCATCGGACATTATCTGCTCGCGCATCACGCCTGGAAGTATCCGAATCTGTTCTTTAATCATTGGGGAAAGCCTGTATTCACTATGCTAAGTTCACCCTTTGCTCAGTTTGGTTTCAAGGGTGTTAAGTTGTTTAATGTATTCGTTACGTTTGGGGCGGTGCTGTGCACTATTGCGCTTGTAAAAAGTTACTTCAGTAAGTATGCTGTGTGGGTTTTGCCCATTTATTTTTGTGCGCCTGAGGGTATCGGTGTAATTTTTTCAGGACTTACCGAACCTCTTTTTGCTCTGCTATTTGGACTCACACTTTGGCTAATTCACCGCCAGAAAAATTTACTGGCCATACTTATTGCCTCTTTTTTGCCTTTGTCACGCTCTGAAGGGTTGATAATACTTATAGTAATTGGTGTATACATGCTACTGAACAGAAAGTATTCACTGCTTCCGTTCATGCTATTCGGACAACTCATTATTACCTTACTCGGTTATTCTGTTTACCACGATCCACTTTGGGTTTTTACCAAAATACCTTATGCCCATCAAAATGCATTGTATGGCAGCGGCCCGTTTATGCATTATCTGCAATCCATGCCACATGTGTTCGGTATTGTTTCTACCGTGCTGCTGTATGTTGGGTGTTGCATATATATAATACGGTCCATTCGCCAGTTGATATCATCCGCATGGTATGAAGTGTTATCCGATGTTCGGTTTATTATATACGGAAGTTTTATTGCGTTTACATTAGCACACTCCGTATTTTATGCACTAGGAACATTTAACGATATTGGTCTGACACGTGTTTTTATTGCTGTTTTTCCTGCTATGGTGTTTATCAGTGTTGAGTCCGTTTGCTACATTCATTCATTTACTAAAAAATTCACAGTTGTCAGAAATCTATTGGCCTACTTAACTTTCATCGCCTTTTGTGCCATGATATATTTTTGCTATGTCGGTTCGTTGTACAGCATACCTTATGCACGTGTATTTATGCAAGATCACAGCCAGCAACTCATAAATAGTCATGTGGTTCCCTACTTAAAAAAACACTACAACAACTACACGTATTATTTTTCCGATAATAATATTGCCATGTACGCTTCTTACGATAAGTACAAAAAAGGAGAGTACAGTTCTGAAATATCTGCCCTAAAACCTGGCTTAAACATTGGTGAAAATGAAATCATTATCTGGGACAATTGGTTCTCCGTAATTGAAGAGCATATAACGCGTGACGAAATGGTGCACAAAAGCAACCTGAAAGTTGATACTACATTTACTGCCACATCTCATAAAGGCAATTTGATTGAATTTATCGTACTCAAACGAAACGACAACGCTTTACGTTAATCTTCACTTTCGGTTGTTTTCAGAATTCCATTTTCATCAAACTGCAACTCGTGCATAGTGGTATCGGGCGCTATCTTAATCATGCTTTTTGCGCGTCCCAAAATGGGTATCTGATAATTAAAGCCTACGGTATCCTGGGGTATTAAAACATTGCGCCTGACCATTAGTCCCGTTAAAAATTTATACTGCCGTCCTACAAATTCCTTTTGTATCCCCTTTTTATCAAAGCGCCACATAAATCCTTTAGGTCGTGGAATGATGGTAGCTAAAAACATACATTCCGACAAATTCAACTGGGATGGTTTTTTGTTGAAGTAGAATTCAGCTGCTTCACCTATGCCATACACATTTGGCCCCCACTCTATAATATTGAAATACACCTCAAGCATTCGTTCCTTGGTGGCTATTCTGTTATTTTCAATGATGTATACAAGCAGTATTTCTTCCAACTTGCGCGACAATGTTTTTTCACGGGTAAGGAATACGTTTTTTACCAGCTGCATACTTATTGTACTGGCGCCACGAGCAAACTTTCGGGTGCGTATATTTTTAATTATCGATTGCTTAAACGCTTCATCAATGAAGCCCCTGTGATAAAAAAACGAGGGATCTTCGGTAGTGAGCACACATGCCTTCAGGTAAGGTGAAACTTCGCTAAGTGGGGTAAAGTATGGATTTGATACACCAACCACGATGGGTCGAACGGGCCTTCCGCGCTCAAGAGGAACATGTACAAATTCTTCGTTCAGTTTTCCCAAATTGGCCTGACCGTATTTTCGAATATCTAAATTGTACTTATGAAATACGCTTTCAAAAATCAAATCCTGTGGCTTGTTTTCATTGTACACTAAGTCCAACCTGTAGTCAAAATTGCCATCCACTTCCATACCTTTTATATGATTGAACAATCCCTCAGGAAGGGCATTTACAAAATGCTGAGCGGGCATACGCGGTATAACAACCGATAAACGAACAATCGTATCGGGTGCTGTTTCAATCATAAAAAACGGACTGAATGTTAGCTGGTCAATCTTAACATACGAAAGGCTGTCTAATACAACAAAATCTTTGCCGGCAACACCGAAAAAATTGAATTCAGCTGCCGGCAAAACCACATCTTTTGTCGCTATTTTCGGGTGATTGATACGAAGCTGACGGATAGTAGCTTTCCCGGAAACACGCAATTCCTCGTCTTCGTACCTAAATTCATTCAATGTAAAGTTAGCTATACCAAATCCTGTTTGCAGCGTAAACTTTGAACGAATGAAAGGCAAATTCGACCAGGCATTTCCCGTAACTGTAATGTTCATTCTCTTATCGCTTAGGTTGAGTATGCCTCCTACCTGCCAGGTATTAACTGTATCGGGTTCGTACGAAAGTACACGTGCCTGCAACTCTTGCCCTGCCAGGGTCAGCTGCTCGAAGTATACGTGGGCTGACGCTTCGGGCTCTGTCAGTTTAACCGAGAAACGAGAAATATTAACCTTATCCGGTGCTGCATCGAATAGTAAATCTGTCAGCCGGTAAATACTACCTGCTATGTTTTTCTCCCTTTTTTGATTGCCCGATTCAGTTGTGCTTGCTGACTTGTTCGGCTGAACATTTTTTAAAAATGACAGGTTGTTTTTTTGAGCTGTCTTTTGCCACTGAATGTAGCCATCTTCTATCAACAAGTCACTCAGGTCTACTTTTCCGATAAGCAGCGGAAGTATTTCAACGGCTACCTTAACCGACTGTATACTTATAAGCGTATCTGCTTCCGAAGGAAGTGCTGAAAAGTGTTTTACACTTACTGTATTTAAGCCGTTAAACGTTAACTCATCTGCATGTATGTTTAGTGAAAATTTATGTTCGGCTTTTTGCTGAAACTTCTTAAACGCATAATTCAGCAATTGGTTGCGAAATAAAAAGTACGACAGAATAGCCACAAGCAAAAAAACACCGGCCGCTATAGCCAGTGTTTTCAGGTACTTTATAAGCTTATCAAATCGGATCATGTGTAATTACACGTGCATCAGTTCAGCTTCTTTTTGTGAAGTCAGTTCATCAATTTTTTTGATGTAGTTATCGGTTGTTTTCTGAATTTGTTGTTCGGCTGATTTGGCTTCGTCTTCGGGCAAACCTTCTTTTTGCAGTTTTTTTACCGCCTCATTCGCATCTTTACGGATGTTGCGTATAGCTACTTTCGCGTGTTCCGCTTCGCCCTTTACTTTTTTAACTGTTTCTTTTCTGCGTTCTTCGGTAAGCGGTGGCAACGAAATGCGAATAATATTCCCGTCATTGGTCGGCTGTAATCCCAGATTAGCTACTATAATACCTTTCTCAATGGCTTGTAACATACTTTTTTCCCAGGGTTGAATCGAAATTGTTTTCGCATCGGGTGTATTTACGTTTCCTACTTGATTTAAAGGAACCAGATTTCCGTAATAATCTACTTTTACCGAATCAAGCATACTGGGATGCGCTTTTCCGGCACGTATCTTGGTAAATTCGGATGCAGCATGTTCCACGGCTTTGTCCATGTCATCTTTCAGTCCGTCAAATACTGGTTTAAGTCTTGGGTCGCTCATATTTTTCTGATTATTTAGTGTTCCTGATACATTATTGGCTAACTAACGTGCCCACATTTTCGCCCTGACATACCTTAAGGAAATTTCCTTGTTTGTTCATGTCAAATACAACAATGGGTAAATTGTTTTCCTGACAAAGTGTGATAGCAGTTAAATCCATCACATTTAATCCTTTTTCGTATACCTCGCTGAATGAGATGGTTTCATATCGTGTTGCCTGTTTATCTTTTTCGGGATCGGCTGTATAAATTCCGTCTACGCGTGTACCTTTAAGTACAAGATTGGCCTCTATTTCAACAGCACGCAGCGATGCAGCGGTATCGGTTGTGAAATAAGGATTACCTGTTCCCGCACCAAAAATAACTACACGGCCTTTTTCAAGGTGGCGCATAGCACGTCTGCGAATAAACGGTTCGCATATTTGCTCCATTTTAATAGCCGATAACAAACGGGTTTTAATTCCTACACGCTCGAGTGCGCCTTGAAGTGCCATGGCATTTATAACGGTAGCCAGCATACCCATGTAATCGCCCTGAGCCCTGTCTACTATACCTCCGGCTACGCCCTGCACTCCTCTGAAAATATTACCTCCTCCAATGACGATGGCTACTTCTACGCCTGCGTCAGTAACTGTTTTAATATCGCGGGCATACTGGTCAAGAATTTTAGGGTCAATACCGTATTGTTGCTCACCCATCAGGGCTTCACCACTGAGTTTCAGAAGCACACGCTTGTATTTCATGCTGTGATTGTTATTTTAAAAATCAGCGCAAATTAGTGTAAATAACAAGGAAAAAAAATGTGCTATTATTCATACAGTTGCACCAAATGGTTTATCGTCTTTACACCGAATGCCGGGTATGTGTTAGTCTAATGCGAAACTGAATCCCAGCGAGACTGTAATTCCTCCGGGCTGAAATGCGCTCATCACTCTTTTTGTAAGCTGTGATGGCTGATAACCCGGAGTTGTAATTTCAAAATTTTTGGTGCGCTGTTGGCTTAGTGCAAAACTATACCCTGCTTCAATGTAAAAGCGACACCAGTCGCTCAAGCGCCAGAAGCGCATCCACGATGCATTCAATTGCCATACCGGATAAAGATTAAAAGCTACGGTTGTATCCACTACAATTCCATTCGGATTAATCGTGTTTGTTTTTAGATCTATATCGCTTAAGCCGCTGGCTTGTGTTAAACTAAATGAAAATGCACGCTTAACCGGGTACTGCTTGTAAATGCGCATACCTGCACCCAATTTATTTCCCCATGTACCAAAACCAATACCACCAAAAACACTCCACTTACCCGGCAATTTATATTCCATACTTATCCCCAGTAATCCGAAATGGTTGTTTAAACCTGAGCCGGTTGCCAGCCAGAATTGCTTAGCCTGAATGTTTTTTAACCGGTCAGCTTCCATTTTACTTTGCTGAGCCAATGATGCAGTTGCTGTAAACAGCAAAACAATGAATATCCTATACATAACTAAGTGCTTGTTTAACTGAAGGCAAATGTAATTCATGCCCGCCATCAAAAATAATGCGAACGGAATTTAATTGCTGAATAACCTGTTCTACCTCGTTTTTCGTTTTGTGGTTCAATAAAGGGTCATGCTCGGCTGATATGTAAACGGTTTTTAGGTGTTCTATTTTACTGCTCAGCGGATGTCTTAACTCTATAGCTATATCGCCCGAACACATAATGAAGCCGGTGAACCTATGCTGCGAATGATGCAGCCACCGTGATGCTGTGGCCACTCCCTGCGAAAATCCCAGCACGCACAAATGGCCGGAAAAATTTGCAGGCACTACCTCTGTGTACACGGTATTCAGGTAATAGATGTAATCGGCTATTTCAGATTCTCTGTCTTCGCTTGTCATCCATGATGCAGCAGGTTTGCCACCTAAGCCTTTGCTGTAAAAACGGTTTAAGGCCTCAGGTGCTACAAATACTGTATCGGATGAAAATAGTGGCTCGAATTGCAGCATGAAATCGTAAGCAAGCTGTGCGTAGCCGTGCAGCACAAATACTATACGTGTTGTATGTTCGGTAATCGGGCCGGATATAAAATACCTGGCTGTTTTAATTACCTGCACATGTTTTTGTTCAATATGCATAATTGCACTACAAGTATACACCCAAATGGGTAATGATTACATTTGCTACATGTTGTATGGTATTAAAAATGCATATAAAGCTTTCAAAACACTGCGTGCGGATAAGAAGGCGCTGCGTGAGTTTGATAGGCATGCAGCATACGTAAAAAATGCTCATCAAACGCGATCAACAACATATTCCAACATCCTTCTGCACTTAGTTGATATTGGCGACTATCTAACATTCCGCAATTTTTTGCCGTATTATCATCAGCTATGTGGCGACAATACATTGTTTATCGGCAATATGGCGTTCAAGCCCATTTACGATGAATACGACCGAACATTCAGACACACGTTGTGGCTCGATAAAAAAACGATTGGAGATTATGCCGGACGAAAGGCATGGCTAAATACCCTTTCAACACTTCATGCCGAGCATGTGTATATGCCCGCTTACAATGCGAATGGATTTCCTGACCTACTAAGCTTATTGGCTTTTACGGATAGTGAAAAAATAATTCCCTTGCATGGAGGTGATTCGTTTCAACAGCACTTTTTGGCCCGCTATAGTCAGCACACCACAAATAATAGCTTTATCGGTTCGTTGCGTAAAGACTTCCTGCACGAGTTTTTAAGAAATAAAGAAATTGCTGAGGCGCTTTGCGACCAAAAAATTCAGCTCGAAAAACCTTATCTACCGGTAACCAAAAAACATTCAACTACGATAGTGGTGTTTTGTGGTGCTAATCATAAAAGTAAAATCTGGCCGGCATCACATTATGCAGCAGTTATTCGTGCTATCGAAACAGCACACCCGCAAACGTATGAATTTGTTCTAAGCGGATCTGTAAGCGAACGCGGTATGGAAAAAGCTATAGCTGATATTTTGTCAACTAACGTAAAAAATTTAACGCTGACTTGTGGCAAAACCACCTTGCCCGAACTTATTCAGCAAATAGCCGATGCATGTCTGCTCATTTCACCCGATACAGTTGCTCAGCATATTGCTGCATCAACCACCACACCATGTGTAGTATACAGCAACGGAGTAAACTACTACCGTTTTATCAGCACACCTGAAACATTCAGCCATATGCATCATGCAGTGCCTCCATTGTTTATAAAAAAAGGCTATCCGCTTTGGCGTTTTGCACCGTCAAGTCTGGTAAGTACTATTCAGCCCGACACAGTCAGCACTCTTGCATTAGGCCTACTAAACAGCCGTTAATTGTTTTTTGCTTACATTTGCCCACGAATGAAAAAAGTCGCAGCACTTATTCTTAGCATTCATTTTTTAATTTCGGGCTTTATGCCCGAACAAAACCTTTCGGAGTGGAGCAAGCTTCCTTCGCTGGTACAGCATTACTATCACCACACGCAGGAACACAACCAAACCCTTTCATTTATTGAGTTTCTGGCTCTTCATTATGGCGATACTCAGCATGCCGAAGAAGAAAATCACGATGACCTGCCACTGTTTAACAGTGTATGCCATTGCCTGCTGTTTGTGCACCAAGAAAACCAGTCGTTGATTCAAGCTGTTCCATTGTTAAGCAGTGTGGCATTTGCCGGCTATGCCAATGCCTATGCAGGTACGCGTAGCGTCTCTATATTTCAGCCTCCCCGTTTTAGCTGATTGTATTAACAGCTGACACATAGGTCAGACGTATGCCGTTACTTTTACGGCTACACATTCCACATTTCTCATTTACTTAAATTCTATGCAAGGTTATGCTTGACCGCATTATATGGTTTTCTATACACCGAAAACCCGTTATCGCACTATTAGTAACTGCGCTGGTTGCCTGGGGTAGCTATGCGCTTACACAACTTCCAATTGATGCTGTACCCGATATTACAAATAATCAGGTACAGGTCATCACACGTTCACCGGCTTTCAGCGCACAGGATATTGAACGTATCATCACCTTTCCTGTTGAGCAGTCAATGACCACAATTCCTCATTTGGTTGAAATGCGTTCATTTTCCCGATTTGGCTTATCTGTTGTAACATTGGTTTTTGACGAAGAGATAGATGTGTACTGGGCACGGCAGCAGGTAAACGAACGCCTTACACAGGTAAAAAATGATTTGCCGGCAGACATGGGGCTACCCGAAATAGCGCCTGTAACTACCGGGTTGGGAGAAATATTTCAGTACACGCTGAAGGTAAAAGCAGGTTATGAAAATACTTACCCAATAACAGAATTACGCACTATACAAGACTGGATAGTCAGACGGCAACTGCTGGGTACAAAAGGAGTGGCCGATGTGAGCAGTTTCGGGGGCTATATAAAACAATACGAGGTAGCAGTTAATCCGCAGCAGTTAAAAAGTTTTGGCATAGGATTACAGGATGTATTTGCTGCACTGCAAAACGGAAATAAAAATACCGGTGGCGCATACATCGAAAAATATCCAAACGTATACTTCATACGCAGTGAAGGAATAGTGGGTACGCTAAGCGATATTGAAAACTGTGTAGTGAAAAAAAATGACAGTGGTACACCCATATTGGTAAAGCATGTGGCTCAGGTAAATTTGGGACACGCTGTACGTTATGGAGCCATGACGTTAAATAATTCAGGAGAAACAGTAGGCGGTATTGTGTTGATGCTAAAAGGAGAAAATTCATCGGCAGTAATTCACGATGTAAAAGATCGCATAGCTCTTATTGAAAAAAATCTTCCGGAGGGTGTAAGTATTGAGCCATTTCTTGACCGAACCAAACTGGTAACGGGTGCAATAAAAACCGTAAGTACAAATCTGATTGAAGGTGCACTTATTGTCATATTTGTTCTTGTATTGCTTCTTGGAAATGTACGTGCCGGATTCATTGTTGCTTCAGTTATTCCGCTGGCTATGCTTTTTGCCGTTGGCATGATGCATGCCTTTGGCGTATCAGGAAATCTGATGAGTTTAGGCGCTATTGATTTCGGTTTGATTGTTGACGGGGCTGTAATTATTGTAGAGGCTACGTTGCACCACTTGCAGATACGTAAAAACGTCATATCGGATCGTAAACAATTCAATGAAGAACTATACAAGGCGGCATCGGGTATTCGATCAAGCGCGGCTTTTGGCGAAATAATCATACTTATTGTTTACCTGCCCATACTGGCTCTTACAGGCATCGAAGGCAAAATGTTTAAGCCGATGGCTCAAACGGTTTCATTTGCCATACTGGGTGCATTTCTGCTTTCAGTTACCTACGTACCCATGATATGTTCGTTGGTACTAACCACATCAGGAAAACTTTCGTTCACGTGGTCTGAACGATTTATTGCAGGTGCATACCGCATGTACAAACCTTTACTTGAAAAAGTACTATACCGGCCGCGTTATTTTATAGCCGCTGCTATACTGCTGTTTAGCCTATCAGTGGCACTATTCACAAACCTCGGAGCTGAATTTATACCCACGCTTAATGAGGGTGATTTTGCAGTGGAAACACGCCTTTTGCCCGGAACAGGAATTTCTAAAACTGTAGAAGTAGCGCAAAAAAGTGCTCAGGTTTTAACCGATCATTTTCCTGAAGTGCTAAAAGTGGTGGGCAAAATAGGAACCAGTGAAATACCGATGGACCCCATGCCTTTAGAAGCATGCGACCTGATGATTATTTTAAAAGACAAACACGAATGGACAAGTGCAGCCGATCGTGATGAGCTGGCTACTAAAATGCAGGAGCAGCTTGAAGAACACATGCCCGGAGTAACCTTTGGTTTTCAGCAACCCATACAAATGCGCTTCAACGAACTCATGACAGGTGCACGTCAGGATGTAGTACTGAAAATATATGGCGAAGACCTGGCACAGCTTGCTGTGTATGCACGCAAACTTGGAAAATTATGCAGCCAGGTAGAGGGCGCAGAAGATGTATACGTTGAGCCCATTGAAGGAATAGAACAAGTACTCATCCGCATCAACCGTAGTAGCCTGGCTCGTTACGGCTTAAGCGTAAACGAAGTAAATACTGCCATTTATACCGCACTGGCTGGTGCATCGGCAGGTGTGGTGTTTGAAAAAGAACGCAGGTTTGATTTGGTAGTTCGTGCAGACACACTTGCAAAAACAGATTTAGTCCAATTGCAACAGTTGCCCGTTGTGTTTGATAACGGGAAAACCATCCCGCTGAGTGAAGTAGCAGAAATAGTAAAAGAACTAGCACCAAACCAAATACAACGCGATGAAGGAAAAAGAAGAGTCATTGTAGGTTTCAATGTGAGGGGAAGAGATGTTGAAAGTATAGTGCAGGACGTGAAGAAAAAAGCCGAACAACAAGTAAACATGGAACCCGGATATTACATAACCTATGGTGGTGCCTTTAAGAATCTGGAAGAAGCACGTACACGTTTACTCTTTGCAGTGCCTGCTGCATTGCTGCTCATTTTTGCTTTGTTGTATTTTACATTTCATTCCGTAGTTCAGTCGCTGTTAATTTTCACAGCTATTCCACTTTCTGCCATTGGAGGCATTGTAGCGCTGTGGCTTAGAGATATGCCCTTCAGCATATCGGCCGGCATAGGTTTCATTGCTTTATTTGGCGTAGCAGTTCTGAACGGAATTGTTCTTGTTGCTGAATTTAACAGACTCATAAAAGATGAAAACGAATCGTGGGAAAATGCCATACGAAATGCCACACGTACACGACTACGGCCTGTTATCATGACTGCATTGGTGGCCTCGCTAGGATTTTTACCCATGGCACTATCATCAGGCGATGGTGCAGAAGTGCAAAAGCCATTGGCTACTGTTGTTATTGGCGGCCTCATTACTTCTACATTACTTACGCTTTTTATGATTCCTGTATTACTACAATTATCCGTGCGATATACGCGCACTACATTTACTGTACTCCTCAGTCTTGTTCTGGTTTACGCATCTGATGTATCGGCACAGCAAGCTAATAAAATAACACTGGAGCAGGCTGTTGACCTGGCATGGAGCAATAACCAACAGGTG
>Ga0315903_10005842_pt1 | contig 15935 bp, 25 predicted proteins | sample LakEriMetagenome_7_FD_203524 | JGI IMG/M metagenome (GOLD analysis project Ga0315903, IMG submission 203524) | Freshwater fungal communities from buoy surface, Lake Erie, Ohio, United States - Buoy 2 MA119 | ecosystem: Environmental > Aquatic > Freshwater > Lake | place: USA: Lake Erie, Ohio...
ACTTGGACACATCCAAGCCTGCTGTTGTGTCTGAGGCTCCTGTTGCTCAAGACCTGTTGACTGCTGGCTTGGCTTCTGACCAACCCGCTGGTGGTTTGAATGCCGTTGCGCAAGCAGAACAAGCAACGCCTGAAGCAAAAATGGCAACCTCTATGGGCATCAAACCCACAGACTTCACCAAGCCTATGGTCGCTACTGTTGGCAACTTGCTCAAGCAAACCTTGACGCAGAAAAAGCAACCAGTGCGTCGCGCTCCTGCGCCAAGACCTGCTGGTGGTTTGCAAATGGCAACTGCCAAGCCTGTTGCACGCAAAGCGCCTCCACCACAACGCATGGACGTGGCAAAGCTGATTCCAATTCAGAAGGCCGCGCCAACACAACAGGTCAAAAAAGTTGCTCGTGCCGCGCCTGCAAAGACTTTGGCAAGCGGAGCAAACTTAACTCCTATAACCGACATTGCAAGTCTGACTTCGCTTGTAAAGAATGGTGGATAAAAAATGGCTATTCTAAAAAAACGCACATCAAGCAGACAACTTCCTGACGCAAGGGGAGTTGACCGCGCACCGCTGGGTAGCGTCATTCGCGGTGTAGACAATACCCCCTTCATCTCTGACAGGGGCGCGTCTTCTTTGACTTCTGCTGGTGGCTCTGGCGGCTCCAATACCAACATCAAATCTGGCGTTGGTAACCGCCCGTTCACCTCGACGTTTGTCAACCCTGCAACCAAGCCTACGCTGACAACAAGCACGTCTTCGACGCCAAAGACTACTTTGACTCCAAAGACATCTTTGACCACGAAGACATCATCTACACCTAAGACGACGCTTGCCCCCAAGACAACGCTGACGTCTAAAACCACGCCGACGACAAAACCGACGATTACAAACAAGACCACGACTACACCGACCACCAAAACCACAACTGGTACAGGCGCGGCAAAACCTACGGTCAAGCCAAATGTCAGCAATCCAAACTCGACCACCAGTAAGGTGGTGAACGCACTCACGGGCGCGGCGATTGGTGCTGGCACAAAACTGTTGATTGACAAAATTACTGGCAAGCCAAACGTCTCAAAAACACCAGCGCAAATTGCCGCTGAAAAGAAAGCGTTAGCCAGCGCCACGTCAAAAGACAAAGCCGCCGCCGCTACTGCAACTGCCGCCGCAAAGGCAAAGGCGGATGCCGCCGCAAAAGCAAAAGCTGAGGCGGTAAAACCAAAGGCTCCCCCAACAAGCGTGGTGAAGCCGCCTGTCACTGACCCTAAAGACCCCAACTATGTCGGCCCTCCAGCGCCCCCCGCTGATGATGAGTTCATCACAGACGAAAAAGGCAATGTTTATCAGGTCATGCCTGATGGCTCTGAAGTTTTGTATCGCGCCGCTGAAGTCCCTGAAGACGAGTTCACAACCGACTCTTTGGGTAACGTCTATAAAACCATGCCTGATGGCACTTCCGAACTTTATCGAGCCGCAGAGGTTGCCGAAGACGAATACATGACAGACTCCTTGGGCAATGTCTACAAGACGATGCCTGATGGGACGTATGAGTTGTATCGTGCCGCAGAGGTCGATGAAGATATTGACGCCTTCCCCCCAAACACAGTGGGTACAGACGACAGTTCAACTGGTTTTGAGCCTGAATATTTTGAAGACTCATTGGGTAATGTTTACATTTCAACTGCGGATGGTGGGTATGACCTTTACCGTGCCGCAGAAGTAGACGAGGACATCTACGAAGACACCCCCGTTGCTGACAACACTTGGGTTGATGATGCAACTGGTGCAGTTTGGACTATGGGTGAAGACGGGACGTGGGACACTGATTTCAATTACGACAGCTATTGGGCGTCGCTTGATGACAGCGTTCTCAGTGATGACTCCACAGACTACAGCGTCTACAACGACTCATCGGACTATACCGATTACCCAGAAGATATTTATTGGGACAGCGACTACGCTGTAAACAATGACGACTCGTCGTATTACATACCATACGAAGATGAAGAATACGGCAAACGTGGAGGCTTGATTACTATGATGAAAAAAGGCGGAGTCGCTAAATTTGAAGACGGCGGATACGTTGATAACGGCGATGGCACATACACCATTGGCAACTTCACCTATGACATGATGACGGACGAGTACCTGTACTCCACCGACCCAGACACTGGAGACATCAGCAACGTCAGTCCTGATGCCATTTACTCAACGGATGAGGAAGAGCCGTACTACGACACTGATTCGCTGGGCAACATTTTCAGGAACGGCGAGTTTTATCGTGCGGCTGAAGTTCCAGAAGACATCACATCCTCTGGTGGCGGTGAGCGTCCTTGGTATGAAAACTTGGGTAACACCTTGACTGGTGGTGTTAACACATTGACCCGCTTAGGTAGTGACGCCCTGTCTGGTATTACTGGTGCGCTTGGCACAACCGCAGGCGCGGCTGGCGCTGGCGCTTTGGTTGCCACGTTGCTTGGTCAAGACTTTAGCGGTGGTACTGGTGCGCAAAACCAAGGTTTGGATATGTCGCAGGTTGGCCTCATCAACCCACGCACCACAGATTTTGGAATTGGCCCAACTCGCTTTGTGGGCTACGAAGACTACGGCACAAGCGATGGCGACTACACGCCAAACGCAGAGTTGCTGAAGAACCTGAATGCCCCGGGGTACAACCCCGTGAACGAAGGCGACTACGGCTACGAAGAAGTTGCCGCTGAAGAAGAGGCTCCCAAAATGGCCTCTGGTGGCCTGTCTTCGATGGCTACCCCTGTGGCCTCGTACTACACCTTCGGTCAGCCTGCGGACATCTTGGCGAACTTGGGAATGCGTCAGCAACCCCCAATGAACCCTCCTGAGATGATGCCTCAGATTGGTCAACAGCAACCCCCTCAGCAAGCACAACAGCAGGGTCTGCCACAGCAACAGCCTCCTCAAATGGCGCAACAAATGCCACAAGGGATGCCACAGCAAGGCATGATGCCTCAACAGCAGGGCATGGCTCCCCCAATGCGCAAGGGCGGCTTGCCTCACGTTTCCAACGTGCCACTGACTCAGGGCCGCATGGACTTCCGCAAGGGTGCGGCTGTGCATGGCGCTGGCGATGGACAGTCGGACGACATCCCAGCTATGCTGGCGGACGGTGAGTATGTGATTGACGCCGAGACCGTGGCCCAGATTGGTAACGGCTCAACAAAGGCGGGCGCTCAGGCTTTGGACAAGTTCCGCGAGGGCATCCGCGCCCACAAGCGCTCGGCTCCAATCAATAAAATTCCGCCCAAGACCAAGGCGCTGACCTCATACCTCAAAGGAGCGAAATAATGGCTGGCTTATTTCAGGGTGACCCACTACCCGCGATTACCAAGACGACGGAAGCCCAGCAGACGGCTCCAGAGTTTTACACGAATTACCTGCAAGACATTGCCAACTTAGGCCAGAACGCTGTCCAGCAAGGTGGTATCGCTGGCTTCAGTCCTTTGCAACAGCAAGCCTTCCAGATGGCTCCAGACGTCGCGTTTGCTGGCGCTGGGTCTATGGGCGCGGCTTCTCAATTGCTGGGCGAGGCGGGCGCTACAACCGTTCCTGACGTCATTGCTGACTACATGAACCCATACACCAGTGCGGTGGTGGATGAGATGGGTCGCTTGACCAACCGCAACGTCCAAGAAAACATCATGCCAAACCTCGGTGCGGCGGCTGTTGGCTCTGGGCAGTTTGGCTCACGTCGTCAACAGCAGGTCACTGGCAACGCTTTGCGTGACATCCAAGCTGACTTGATGGGCAAGCAAATGCAAGCCCTCCAGCAAGGCTACACGACCGCTGGCACACAGGCTCAGACAGACTTGTCTCGCGCCTTGAATGCTGGTCAGGCTTTTGAGAATCTGGGCCAAGCCCAACAAGGCATGGGTCTGGCTGGTTTGAAGACCATGTCCGACTACGGCGCTCAACAGCAGGCTCAGGGCCAGAAGTTGCTCGACTACCCAATGGCTCAGACTCAGCAGTTTGCCAAGCTGATGCAGGGCTACCAAATGCCTATGGGTACGACCACACAGTCAACTGGTTCCGAAGGTTACTCCAATAGCCCGCTGTCGCAGATTGCTGGCTTGGGTTCTTTGGTGGCGTCGCTGTTCCCAAGTTCCAGTTCAACCGACGCGCAGAAGGCGTACTACGACGCAATGGCAGAAGAGTCTCGCTTGCGTGCGGCAAAGGTCGCCAAAGGCGGAGTCATGCGCAAAGCCAAAGGGGGCGGTGTACGTCTTGCTGATGGCGGAATGGCCCCAACTGGCGCAGAATATCACGATGGCAACGGAAATTTTTACGATGCCGATGGCTACTTAGTGGGGTAAAGAATGGCAATTCCAACACAGGGTGGTTTGGGTCAAGCCTCCGCCGCTCAAGCAAAACCTCCCGCTCAAGCTGGAAACAAGTTTGATGCAAGCGCAGTGCAGGCCGAGAACATCGAAGAGATAACCAAATCGAAACCGACTGGCTTGAAAGAGACAATCGTTGACGACCTTGGCGACCAGCGCGAGGCAATGAATGCCGCGCTGTTGCGTATGCGTGAGAGTTTGGATATGCGCAAGAACAGGATGTTTGACCCTGTCTTGATGCAGACCGCCGCAGGCTTCTTAAAACCAACCAAGACGGGTTCGTTTGGCGAATCCTTGGGGTATGCCGCAGAGAACGCTGGAACAGCCGCAGAGCGCGAAATGCTCCACCAGCGAGAGAACCAGAAGCTGGAGATGGAACTGCTTGGCAAAGAGCAAGAGTTGCGTCAGCAGTTGGGTGGCGACCAGTTAATCAGCGCCCTGATGGGTGGCCCCAAAAACGTAGGCGCACCTGCACCTGCTGGCGGTGCTGTGACTACGCCAGACGGACAGCTAAGAGTCCCCGGCACAGCCTCGCCTGTTGACGTTACAACCGCTCCAAATCCAAACCAAGTTTTGACTGCCGCACGTCAAGGCCGCATTCCAATCACTGATGAGGTGTTGTTGCTGGCAAGCCGCGTGGCTCCAAAGATGCTCCCAACCTTGACCGAGATTCGCAAGGCCCAAGAAGGTGAAGAGAAGAACCGCATTGAGCGCGAGAAGCTAGGCCAAGACAAGCGCAAGGCTATCCCTCGTGGCTTGCGCACTGAGCGCGAGATGAACGTGGCTGAGTACGCTGAATACCAAAACGCCCTCAATAGATATTTCAATGATGGCGACGAGAACAAGTTGCTTGAGTTCTATGACCGTAAGGGCTGGCTTGAGTCTGAGCAGGTTCGTGGTCGCAAGATTACGCCAAAGCCAGCAGACGGCACAGCGCCAACAGAGGGGGGCGCACCGCCACCTATTCCTCGCGCCAAATCCGCGTCAGAGCAAAAGGCTGACGAAGCCGCCGCAGAGACAACCTCAAAGGGTCGCGCTGAAGCCGCTGAAAAGATGGCGTCACGACTTGGCCTGCAAGCTGAGGCGGCGTTTGAGAACAGCAACATTGCAAACGACATGATTGGCTATGCCAAGAACAACCCGCTGGTGTTTGACATTATGAACCGCCCCGGCCTCGCGAACGCGGTGGCCCGTGCTGTGCAAGAAGGCGCGAACGTCGGCAACTTCAACATCAATCTGCCTGCCGCGACCATCAAGCAGTACGAACTCAGTGGCAACGACTTGACTGCGTTGCAGATGTTCATGCAGAAGAGCGCACAGTTGCAGTCGCGTGGTCGTCAGTTGAACAGGACACCGGGCGAAGGCTCCACCTCCGACTACGAAACCAAACTGCTGGGCGGCATCTATGCGTTGCCATCCGACAGCCAACGCGCCATCATTCTGAAGTCCGACGCCCTCAAGATGCAGGGTATGTTTGACGAAGAGCGCTTCAAGCTGTGGAACCAAAAGAGCAAGCAGGCTGGCTACACCTACAACGACTTCCTTGTTGACGACGACTTCAAGGCGCTCAAGGCTGACTATCGCAAAACGCTTGACCGCGTGCGCGAAGAGAACATGGACTTGCTGTCGCCAAAGAAGAAGGACAAAACGCCAGCGGCTACATCCCCAACTCCCGCAAAGCCTGCCACACCAACGGATGGGGGCGGAAATCCAAAGGCAAACACTCCTGCAACGCCGTTGCCATCAACCGACCCGTCTGTGCCTCCCGGCTACATACGAGACAAAAAAACTGGCGTGATTCGCAAGAAACGCGAAGGGGAGTAATATGGCAAATGACCATGTAAAGATGTTCACCGAGGAGTACAGCCCGATTGCTGTGCAGGTAGGCAAGCAGATTGGTGTGTCTCCTACGGTGTTGTTGGCTCAGTGGGGCATGGAGACTGACTACGGTCGAAAAGTGCCGGGTCACTTCAACCTTGGCAACATCAAAGATATGTCTGGCGCAGGCACTTCAGCGGTGGACAACAAGAGCAAGACCAAAGACAACTATGTGAACTTTGAAAGCCCAGAGGCTTTTGGAGATTACTATGCAAACATGATGCGCCGCCTCTACCCCAAGGCGCTCAACACTGGCGACGACATCACCAAGTACGCGCAGGGTCTGCGCACGGGCGTCAAAGGCTCCTACGCAGAAGACGAGGGATACGAGCAAGCTATTCGTGGCGCTCACAAACTCACGTCCAACTTTTTCGGTGGCGCTGATGATGGCGAGAAGAAAAGTGAAAGTCCTTTTGAGGGCTACGAGTCAGAGTCCTCAAAGTTAAAACGTGAGCAGGAGGAGGCTGAAAAGAACAAGCCTCCTGCGGTCGTGAACCCTGATGACAAGCAGGGTGGAATCAACGCGCCTGAAGTTGGCGCTATTGCTGGTGCGGCGACAAACCTGTTGTTCCCGCCAATGACAAACCCAGAGTTGCCTCCAAAGATTGACACCAGTAAGGCTCAAGAGCGTGCGCTGGAGACTGCGGACAAACTGGAGTTGGCTCGACGTAACTTGGAGGTCGCTGTGCCTCAAGGCGCAGACAATCTTGAGGAAACATTCCGACAAAGTCAGGGCGAACTTGAGCGCCTCAAGAACGAACAGCGTCTGACTCAAGAGCGCTTGAGGGGTCTACCCAGAACTCCGCCAGTGGTTGAGCCGCCTGCACCATCGTCGCCGTTCCCGCAAGTGATTCGCACTGGCCCAGCAAGTGGTGCGCCAGTCGAAGGTGACTCAGGTGTAAGGAACTGGACAATCAAGTCCGCAGGCCAAAAGCATCAAATGCCAGAGGCCATTTTGGACATCGTTACCGACCAGACCAAAGACAGCCCAACAGGCGGTAAGCGCCTAATTGAAGAAGACTTGAAAAATCTGGAAAAAATCAAGAAACTTGGTGCTGGTGACTATGGCCTCGTGACGACCGAAGGCGGCGTGCAACTTCAATTGCCACCCACCACTGTGGCGGAGCGTCAAGCTGATATAGACCGACAGAACCAAGCAAGTCAAGCCGAGTTGGCTCAAAAAACCGAACAGGCTCGACTTCAGCAAGAGGCCCAAGCGCGGGCTTTCCAGCAACAACAAGCCACTTATGAGGCTGAGTTGGAACGTCTGCGTCGAGAGCGTGCGGCGGCTGGTCAACAGCACAACGTGGTCACGGGCCAGAAACGCACGGCGGCTCCTCTACAGCGTGCGCTGACCAAAGCTGAGACCGATGCCGAAATTGCTCGTCGCAGACTGGCTCGTGCGCAAGAACAGCCAAATGCGCTGGTGCGTCCTTTGGATGCCGCTGGCGTGAAGACTGCAAAGATGGGCGCGTTGCCGCGAACTGTTGTTGGTGGTGGCGCTGGCTACCTTGGCGTGATGAGTTACCAAGAGGCTTTGGCTCGATTCAAGGCTGGCGATACCAGCGAGGGCGTTTTAAAGGCTTTGGAGGCGGGTTCTGCGGCGGCGGCTCTGTTACCCCCTGCGGGCAAGACAATGACCCGTACAAGGGGCGCTGGCGTCCTTGGTGGGCTGGGTCTAGGAACCTACGAACTCGGCAAGCGATTGCTGAAAGAAAGACCGCCAGAAGAGTAAATTTCGAGGAGCAGTTGCCACTCTCCTTTTAGCCCCCCTTTAATCGGGGGGGCTTTTTTTACGCGCTTCCAGCGGTGAACATCAAGAGCATCTGGGTCTGGGCCATTCGCTCTTCGGCCTCATTGACCCCATCATCAAACCCCTGCTCGTATGCCTCAAGGCAAGCGTGGGCCAGAAGAGCCTCTGGGTCGCGCCTGCCTTCTTCATATTGCTTTGCTAGGTATCTGATGAGATGGATGTCCATGATTACTTCGGGCGTTGTGTGTCGAGGGCTTTTGCGACCTCGCGGTTGAGTTGGCTCACAATTTCCACGCACCGAGCGTGTTCCTTCCGAGCGTACTCCACCGCCACCATTTGTTCAATACGGTGGGCGAACTGGACAATGTCTACTTCGTCAGCCAAAAGAGCATTAGGCTCTTTGTGGTCACAGTAGAAAAAGACCTGTTTGATGGTTTCTTCACTTAGCATTTTTACTCCTTACTTGTGTGAATTTTTCAATTGCCAGAACTGAAGCAGGTTGACGAACATCTCCCAACCACGGTCAAGGTCTTCGAGGCTCCACTCGCGCACCACGACGAGGTCAGGGACGCTACGGGACACGAAGACGTTGGCACAGCGGGCCTTGGGAATGCCTAGACCAACTCGATAAGCTGAGAGTTGCATGAGGTGTTCGTCGTAGCCATCGACCTTTGCGGGGTCAGAGAACTCTTTGGTTTTGATGTCAGCGACGATGCCTTCTCCATCCCCAGTAAATAAATCGCACTTACCGCCAAAACCGAGGTCATGTGCGAACGAGCGCTCAGAGACCCATCGTTGTTGACCGAAGTGTTTTGTGATTGCGAGGTCGCAGGCTTGGACACTCTCATGGTGCTTGCCTGTCGGATTGTTTTCATAAAAGCCTTGAATAGATGCATGGATGTCAGTTCCCGCATCCGCCGCCGAACGACCCTGTTCTTTGGAATCGTTGATGATTCGGTCTATGTATTCCTTTTCAGGTTCGTCGGGGCGGCGGGGAAGGGTAAGCGCGGCGAGTAGTACCTGTTGCTGAAGCCAATTGGTCAGTGCAGGTTTTGCCGCGACACTCAGAATTGTAGTGACACTCGGAACCAAGTTCATGGTTCGAGCATCTCTGAGCGTGGTGTTGCGTGGTGAGCCATCTTTCTTGGATGGGACTGTGTACTGTGGCACGCCGTCGCGGGTGTACCAGTGATTTGATTCGCTTGCGCGTGGTGCTGTTGCCGTGATAGTCATCTTTTTTCCTTATTTGAACCAGAGATAAAAGCCATGCAAGATGCCGATGGGGAACATGATTGCGCCAGCAACCAAGAAGCCCCACAAGCCTTGTGCAAAGCAAGTGAAGACGTGAGTGAGCCAAGCAAAAAAGCAGGCGAGTCCTATGATGTAGCCCATATTTTCCTTATTGAAATTCTTGGGCGTCTGCCCAGTTGTACCAGCGCGTGACAAATTTCTTGAGGTCATCAAAAGACTTGCCCCGCACCCTGAAGCGTCCATCTGAACAGAGTTGCTCAAACTTCTCGACCACCGTCTCGCCATCCGTGTTGCCTTGGATGATGACGACGGTGAACTGGGGTTGCCTTGCCAGATTGCGCAGTAGCAACCCCTGTCCTTGGCTGATGCTTTCACCTTCCCGCTTCCATTCACCAACAAAGAATTTGCACTTGCGTTCAAACACCATGTCGATGTCGCAGGGCGTCGCTTTTGGGTTGGTCTCAATCAGTCCTTTGAACTGAAAGAAATCAATGTGCGCCGCGTTTTGGTTACGCATGAGCCTCATGGTCAGAAGGGGATGTCGTCGTCCATGTCGTCAAAGCCGCTGGAAGCCGCTTTAGCGGGCGCTGGAGCGCTTGAACCTCCTCGGCTTTGCCACTCTGGCGACTTCTGGATTTTCTCCTTCAGGCCGTTGCTGAAGCTGTCAAACAGCGTCATGTCAGGCTCGTCGATGGAGAACAACTTCAGGTCGTTGTGGCCCTCTGGCATTCCTGCCTTCTTGATTGCGGGTGGCACAGACATGATGGCGGCAATGTTGGTGTACTCCTTGCCATTGTTGCCCATAGCCTTGATGACCGAAATCATCGCCCACGCGCCCAGCACGTTTTTGAGTTCAAAGCCACGCAACTCTTCAGCGGTGAACTCACGTCCACGCCATGTTTGCAGGTCTTTGCGTAGGGTTGCCATCTCCGCCAGCGAGAGCGTGAAGTTCTTGCTGATGGACATTGGTTCGCCCTTGGTTGTGACAATGGGCTTGCCCGCGTCGTCTTCGCCATGAACCTCAAATTGCAACATGACCTTTGGCAGTTTTTTCACTGTGCCAAGGTAGGTTGATTCTTGGGTTCCCAAGTCAATTACTCGGTAGCACCGTGCAAGGTGCATTCCTTGGGGGACAGGGGTAAATTCACCACCGCCGCCGCCGCTTTCTTTCGCTATTAAAGCCATCATTCGCTCCTAGTTTCTTCAGTCATAAATGAACTCTTGGGCATCCCGCATTCAGCGCAGATGAGTACCCAATCGTCCTCGGTAGCAACGCCTGCGATGCCCCTTCTCAGAGCCTCCTCAAGCATTTGCATTCTTTCCAGCATAAGCTGGTGCATTTCACTTTCATTGTGCATGGTTCGCTTTCAAGTTAAACTGGGTGTAGTGTATCATGTTTAATCTGGTGTTGCACAACAATTTTTTTTAGTGTAACATCCGCTTAACCAAGAAAGGAACCAGATGACTCTAACCGAATATTTTTCCGACAAACCGAGGGGGACGATGATTGCTATGGCCCGCACGCTGGGCATCAGCAAGACGTGGTTTTCATTGATTGTTACGGGGCGACGACTGCCTAGTCCCGAACTGGCTCGTGACATCGAGTTGCACACAGGCAGGAAAGTGAAGAGGGCTGAACTTCGGCCCGACATTTTTGGAAAGACAGCGAAATGATATGGTACAAATTTCACATTGGTGACTACCTCACCCACACAGTGCATCTCAGCGATGCAGAGGACTTGGCGTACCGACGCCTGCTTGACCTTTACTACATGAGCGAGAAGATGATTCCGCTTGACACCGAGGCTGTGGCCCGCAAGATTCGTCTTGATTTGGACATAACCGAATCGGTTTTGGATGAGTTTTTTGAACGTACCGAAACAGGGTATTTCAACAATCGTTGCCATGTCGAAGTTACCAAGTATCAACATCAAGTCGAAAATAATCGACAACTCGGAAAGCGAGGCGGCAGGCCGTCAAAAACCGAATCGAAAACCGAATCGAAAGCGAACGATAACCCTAAGAAGATACAGATACAGAAGAAGAATATAAATACATCGTCGAAATTCGACGAGTTCTGGCAATGTTGGCCTTCGTCCAAACGCAAGGTCGCAAAGTCAGAGTGCCAGAAGAAATGGGCCAAGGCTGGGTTGGACTCTGTAGCTGACGTCATCATCGCTCAGGTCAACATCCTGAAGGTGTCTGAGCAGTGGACAGGCGGCTACGAGCCAGCACCTTTGACGTACATCAACCAACGTCGTTGGGAAGACGACGCAGGCACGCCAGCCGTTGGTCGGAGGGTGATATGACCCCTGTTGAGAAAATGCTGGGGATGCTGACCAAGGTCAAGGGCCGAAACGGGTCTTGGACTGCCTGCTGTCCTGCGCACAACGACAAGGGGCCATCCCTTGCCATTCGTGAGACAGACGACGGTCGGGTGTTGCTCCACTGCTTTGCAGGCTGTGAGACCTTGAGCGTGGTGCAGGCATTGGGCATGGACATGACTGACTTGTTCCCACCAGACGACAAGCGCCGTGAGTACCCAGTTGAAGGTAAGAAGAGCCTGAAGCCAGCGTTCTACGCCAGCGACCTGATGCGAATCATCTCCTTCGAGGCATTGGTGGTCTCCATCTGCGCCTATGACATGAGTCAAGGTAAGAAGTTGAGCGAAGGCGACAGAGAGCGAATGAAATTATCACAACAGCGAATTGAAGAGGCAATGAAATATGCAAACGTCTGACGTGCAAAAAAGAGCGCAAGAACTCGACGAGGCTCGTCGTATTCGTATCGTGCGACCTGACGAGGTTGACTTTGAGAAGTACCTCAAGGCCAACGACGTGGCCCAGAAGGTCAAGGGCGCGGGCGAGTTCTTGGATGAAATCGAGGCAGAGATTGCCAGCCCAGTGGTCGAGGTGTCACAGACCATGCCTTGGACGAAGACCCATGCAGGGTTCCAATTCCGCGCAGGTGAGGTGACCTTGTACGCTGGCGGCAACGGTGGCGGCAAGTCTATGGTGACAGGCCAGATTGCAATGGGTCTCATCAAGCAGGGCCAGCGCGTGATGATTGCGTCGTTTGAGATGAAACCCAAGCGCACGCTGTTTCGTATGCTCCGCCAGTTTGCTGGTGAGAACATCGACTTCCCGCGCTACATGGACAAGGCCCGCTACCTGACAAACCTCATCACTCGCATGAGAACCTTTGCCCACGCAAACCTGTGGCTATATGACCAGCAAGGCACGGTGACTGCACAGCAGGTCATTGCAGTGTCACGCTACAGCGCAGTTGAGTTGGGTGTGCAACACATCTTCATTGACTCGCTGATGAAGTGCGTGTCTGGTGAGGACGACTACAACGCCCAGAAGTCTTTTGTTGATGAGTTGACATCGCTGGCCCGTGACCACAACGTCCACATCCACCTGATTCACCACATCCGCAAATTGCAGAGCGAGGAAATCAAGCCAAACAAAAACGACATCAAGGGTTCAGGTTCTATCAGCGACCAAGTGGACAACGTCCTCATGGTGTGGCGCAACAAGAAAAAAGAACACGATGCACAGAACGGCTCTGTTGACCCAATGATTCCTGACGCCTACCTCATGTGCGAGAAGCAACGCAACGGTGAGGCGGAGGACTGGTACTCGCTTTGGTATTTGAAAGACAGCCAGCAGTTTGTCGAGCATCACGACTCCATCCCGATGTCGTTTGACGATGGAGGACGATTTTGAATGAGGCGCAAGAAGGTCAAGGAGCGGACGAACATCGTCACCGTTGTCTCGTTCGGGAAGTCATCAAGATGCGCATCAAAAATCGCGATAGCGCATACCGTTGGTTCAATGGTTACGTTGATGACTTTGGGAAGCGTCACAAGGGATGGAACGAACTTCACCCCAAGTCACGCCTTGAGGCTGATGTTAGAGAGCAATGGGCAAAAGGTAACCGAGGTAACACAGGAGAATGGAAATGAACTTTGAAAAAAACATACTGTCGCAAGCGCAGACATTTTTTACGCAAGAACAATTCAACCAAGCGTTGAGTGAGGCGAAGGCGGAAATCATGGCTGTAGCGATACAGACTACCAAGCAGGCAATCTTTATGGAACGTCAAGCCTGCGCCGAGATGGCTTTTGCTTATGAGGCAAAGCTGGCTGGCAAAGAGGACGATGAGAACTTCAACTCGCCTCTTGCCAATGACATCCTCAACCGCATACCTACACAACGCCAATGATTGAACTCACACTACCTTGGCCCCCAACGGTCAACACTTACTGGCGCAACTTCAACGGTCGCACCATCATCAGTGCAAAGGGGCGCGAGTACCGCAAGGCTGTCGCTGACCAAGTGCTGATTCAACGTGCCGCCAAGCACATCGACTACGCGGTGAAGGTGGAGATTCAAGCCTTCCGCCCTGACCGCCGTCGCCGTGATTTGGACAACCTTTTGAAAGCATTGCTTGACTCCATGACTTACGCGGGCGTCATGCAGGACGATGCCTTGATTGAAGACCTGCGGGTGTACTGGGCAGACGAAGTTGGCGGCATGGTCAAGGTGACCATAGAGGGGATTGAATGAACTGGATTATTTCGCTGGTGGTGGTGTACTTCCTGTTCACGGGGGAGCCGCCATTGATTGACGTACTACACGACCATGTCATGCACTACCTCGCAGAAAAAGAAAAGGGCCGCAAATGAAAACCGAACCAGACTTGATTGACATCTATGCAATGTTTGCGTTGATGGGCCTCATGCAAAAGCCCGTCAAGGGCAAGTCAAAGATAGATATTGCCTACGAGGCTTTTGAGCAGGCGCAGGCAATGGTCGAGGTACGCGAAGACTTCGTGAACAAAAGGGGTGATTGATGGATGCATTTTTAAACGTGATGACTTGGTTTTTTTTATTGTCTGGTGTTTTGTCTTGGGTGGTTGTTATTTGTCTAACGTGGTACTACTGGCTGTGCCAGTCTAAAGGGAGGAAATAAATGTTTGATTCATTCGGAGATTTTTTTTGGACGTTCATGGCAATGTCTGGATTCATGTTCTGGATTTGTCTGGTGATTTTTGTTGGGATGGTAATCAAGCGCAACCGCGCAAAAAGGAGAATGTTTTATGAGTGAAGAAAGAGACCCGCACAAGGCCGTTGACTACATCTTGAAGCACGCGGCGCTCTTTGCCAAAGCAAAGGCGGAGCGCACCTACATCGAGCAGTATCGCAAGTCGCTGAAGGGCATCTTGATGAAGCGAAGCATGGAGACTGCCATCGGGGCGCAAGAGCGTGAGGCATACGCGCACCCAGAGATGGTGGAGTTGTTGAAGGGACTGCAAGCCGCAGTCGAGATAGAAGAAAAACTGAAGTGGGACATCACCGCCGCCGAGTTGAGGGTGGAGATATGGCGCACTGAGCAGGCAAATAACAGAGCAGAAGGAAGGGCAACAGTATGAAAAACATTTTGATTTTGGTTTGTGCAATTGGCGCATTGGCTGGGTGTTCGTCAAACAAGGACGTGCCGCACGTCACGGTGCAGAACCTCATCATGGACAGGAACATCCAACCCCTGAGCCGTGGTGAGCAGATTGACGCCATCAAAGACTGCCAAGAGGCGGGCTTGAGACCTCGCGTGATATACGGCAAGCGCTTGGTGAATGGCTACAGCACAGAGACGGTCATCGACGTGCTTTGCTCCAACCGATATGCGTTTTAATATCTTCCAATGGGGAGTCCTCCACGGTCTAAGCTGGGTTCTGGTTTTGACCGATGGGTGGATAACCCACACGCACTATCTGGCGGCTTTTGGGTTCGCCTTGATGATTTATTCAATGTGGAGGATGACGATGAAAACACCAGAGGACGAAGAGTTCGAGCGCATAGAGCGTGAGCAGGAGCAGAGAAACGCTGAAGGCTGGCGTAAGCGTCAGATTGTCTCGTTGCGAACTAACGTCGAGTCCTTTGATGAGTGGGAACACAGCCACCAACCTTCACAGTATTTCGTTGAGCGTCGGGCCTACATGGCTGGGTTCGAGGCAGGCTCACGCAATGAGCGACTCAAGAAGGAAATGAATGACTGACAAGCCAAAGACCTGTCAGGTGTGCCGCCTGCGTCCAGCAGAGGTTAAAGGCAAGAACAGCAGGGGCGCACCGCAGTGGCGATGCCAGACCTGCCATGACTTGAAGAACCGTGGCGGCTTTACCAAAGGAAAGCAATGAAAACAAAGCAAGAAATTCAAGACGAAATCATTGAGTTGTACGCCGCCCAGAAAGCATTTGGCGAGGTCATGGATTTTGCCCACAACCAACAGATGGACGCAATGAAAAAAATGATGGCGTTGAACCAAATGCTCAAAGACATGGAAGAGGACAGCGAATGACCACGCTCAAAGAGAAAAAGCACATGAACGCGGTGGCTGAGTTGGGCTGTGCTGTGTGCCGACGTATGGGGTACGAGGGGACGCCCGCAGAACTCCATCACAAAAGGTCAGGAACAGGGGCTGGAAGGCGCTCAAGCCACATGGACGTCATCCCACTATGCCCAGAGCATCACAGGGGCAAGACGGGCCTCCACGGGCTTGGCACGAAGGGGTTCCCTAAGCACTGGGGATTCGATGAGGATGACCTGCTGGCAGATGTTGCGGGATTGCTACAAAACAACACTTAGGGTAAGTCCCTACAAAATATTTTGAAAAAGTTGTTGACGG
>Ga0315903_10005843_pt1 | contig 15935 bp, 11 predicted proteins | sample LakEriMetagenome_7_FD_203524 | JGI IMG/M metagenome (GOLD analysis project Ga0315903, IMG submission 203524) | Freshwater fungal communities from buoy surface, Lake Erie, Ohio, United States - Buoy 2 MA119 | ecosystem: Environmental > Aquatic > Freshwater > Lake | place: USA: Lake Erie, Ohio...
CCGCCGCTCCCATTACCGGACCATCAAGTCCGCACGAGAGATCAGGGATGGACGCAGCACTTTGATTCGACACCTCACGCCAGCAATCCCCCTCTATCCATGACCTGGGGCGGCAATCCCGCCTGGGTGATGTGGCCGAATCGACCACTGGTCAGCATTGTAGAACTCATGCATGTGCCGGGGTTCGCTCCCGACAGTTTCGTTCCGCAATCAGTAAGCTCCCCTGCGAATCCGAATGAGGGAATGCTCGCCCACTACGCTGCCCCTTCTGTGCCCGACCCGCTACTGCTTGAGGTGCTTCGTGTGCCCTCGCGATTTGCCGGCACAAGGTTGACGATTCCGAGCGGTGCCGCATCTCAGTTTCTGACGAACCTTGAATCAATCGGTGTTTATGCGCCGACCGTGTCCGTCAACCAGCTTGACCTTGGGCGGGAACCTGGGCGCGTGAACCTGAACACGATTTCGAGCGATGCCGTTTGGGACACTGTCGTTCGGGGGCCGTTTTCCTCATCCTCGAACATTCCCTCGAGAAGCGCGGCCAACCTGGCAGCCAATCAACCACTAACCGGGCCAAGCACCCCGGCGAGCCCCGCGGAAACAGTTGTGAACCTTCTGGGGGTTAGTTCTGGGGCGGCGGCGGTGGGGCCACTTCAAGATAACGTTTCAGACATATCGGATGCCAATATCAACCCGCTGCATCGGACGTACACGGCCACGAGACTCGCCAATACAGCCACGAATCGGTCGCATCTGTTCGCTGTGTGGATCACGCTGCGCACCATGGAGCAAACGCCCCCGCCGAATCCGGTATCGGATCCAGACACAGTCCAGTACCACCGAATGTTTTTCATCTACGACCGATCGAAGCCCGTAGCGTACGAGGCCGGTAGAGATCACAACGTTCGCGACGGCATTCTTCTGAAGCGGGTGTTGCAGTGATCGGCATGGCACACAACCGCCATCTCGTCGCGACTTCCCGCCAGGTAAGAGACCCTGCTGCCGGCTCGGGTTGCGTTATCGCTGATAGGGCGGGCCTGACGCTTATCGAAATGCTCGTGGCCACTACCGTCACGCTGATCCTGATGGCCGCCATCGGGCAGGTGTTTTCCACGTTCGGACGCAGCGTGTCTGGAAGTCGCACGGCACTCGATATGAACGCCCGGATGCGGACGGCGGCTTGGAGACTGCGGCAGGACCTATCCGGGGCGACCGCTCCCACCCTGCCGCCACTAGACCCTGCCGCCGGGGCCGGCTACTTCGAGGCAATCGAGGGGCCTCGGCACGACGCTGATGCCGACGGGGTTACGCCGCCCGTACTCTTACATGCCGACGTGGACGACGTTCTTCTTTTCACAACAAAATCAGACGGCCCGCCGTTTCGCGGAGCATTCGCTGGGAACGCGATCGATTCACACTTAGCAGAGGTTGCTTGGTTTGCGAGGCCGACTATTCCAGCCACCACGCCCGCAACCTACACGCTCTATCGCAAGCAGATGCTCGTCGTTGGCTACGTTGGAGCAGGGCCCTTCAACGCGGCTGGAGCGGGGAACCAAGTGCCTTACAGTTCCTTCGCCGCGCCTGCATGGAGATCAATCTACGACACGTACGATCTTTCCGTGTCACGGCGGCGCAATGTTGGCGGCACCCTAGACATGCTCGTGCCGAATACGATGGAAGACCTAACAAAGCGAGAATATAGATTTCTCCATAATCTCTCTGGCGATACAACGCGACTACCGCCGTGGTTCCCCTATCGCTTTGTGGATCATTTGTTGCCCGCAACCTCAACCGGAGCGGAAGCCCTTCCGCTCGGCTTAGAAGGACTCGTTTTCGACTCAAACTCGCCTCGATTCGGCGAGGATATCGTCCTCACGAACGTCATCGCGTTCGACGTGCGTGTCTTTGATCCCGCAGCCGCACTCGCCGATCTTCCGTCCGGTAGCGACGTGGCCGCACCGCTGGACACAAACCCGGCTTCGGCTTTTCCTCCGGGTACGGTTCAAGCAAACGGCGCCTATGTTGATCTTGGAAACGGAGTGACGACAACCGGGCCATCCGGCGCTGCTCCTCGATTCTCTGGCGTCGGCCATCCGCTGAGCCGACTCAATGGTTCTCCCTGCGTATACGACACCTGGAGCACCCACTACGAAGCCGATGGCGTCGATCAAGACGGTGTCGCGGGCTTTGACCAAGGCGTCAACGGCGCCGACGACGCGGTCCCCGCTCGACTTGGCCTATCGCCTGTCCCGGCCGATGGCGTGATCGACGACGTCGACGAATGGGAAACAAAGCCCCCCTACCCGTATCCGCTCCGTGGGATCGAAGTCAGGATTCGCTGCTTTGAGCCGACCAGCCGGCAGGTGCGGCAGGTCACCGTACGGCACACGTTCGTGCCGCATTAGGGACATCCGCCGCGTGTACGCTGGACAAACAACGCCATTCCATGGATATTTATAGGGGAAGGATGACGTGGCCCTTCCCGCTCTTTTCTAGCTGCTGAAGTTCGCCCGTTTGCAGAGTTTCTACATACGTGATGCTCGTTTCCAGGAGAATTAAAATGCCTACCGCTCAAAGCCGCAGCCGGCAGGGCTTCACGCTTGTTGAACTCCTGGTGGTGATCTCAATCATCGCGACGTTGATTGGACTTCTGCTTCCGGCAGTGCAAAGTGCAAGAGAAGCAGGTCGTCGGAACACCTGTGCCAACAATCTCAGCCAACTCGGCAAGGCTACCCAGGCGTTTGAATCTCAGCGGCAGGCCTTACCCGGGTGGCGCAATAGGCATCCGAACTCAACGATCACCCCTACCACCAATCCCGCCGCCTTTGGTTCGTGCCCATCATGGCCAGTCATGCTCCTGCCGAACCTTGAGCGCTCTGATCTCTACCGCACATGGGAGCAGGCCGTGCTTGCTACTCCGCGACCGACCACCGCTCCATCCATCTCCCTGCTCGAGTGCCCAACTTCGCCGCCAGACAATCAAGGCGCACCCAATCTCGCATACGCGGCTAATGCGGGCACGACGGCACGGAACGGCCAGAATCAGATCAAGAGCGACGGAGTGATGCTTGATGCCGCTGGCACGACCTTCTACAACGCTGCACGGAACAATCTCGACGTTGTTTCATCGGGAGATGGAACGTCCAACACGCTACTGTTTGCCGAGAAATGCGGCAAACTCGTTCCGCAATCCCGATGGGATCTTGTTGCCGGAGTGAGCGGTAATACGGGAGCATCCGGGGTGGCGTACAGCGGCGATTCCTACGCGACCACGACGACGTCCGGAACTCTCAGCGGCGTCTGGCAGACGACCGTAACTTCGGACGACCTTCCTATGTTTGGCATCAAGGCACCGGCAAGCGGAATAAGTAAAGTCTTGAATAACACGGCCCCACCCACTGCGACTGACCCAAGTTATTCGGCCTTTCCATCGTCCAACCACCCAACCGGCGTGATGGTAGTTTTCTGCGACGGCCACACCATGTTTCTGAGCGATTCGCTGGCGACCCACGTGTATGCGCAGTTGGTCACATCGGACAGCAAGTGGGTGCCAAGCGGAGCTCCCCTCGGGGGTGCAGCATCCCTCGGAGGAGGTTATCAGACCAACTCGGAGAGGGCCGATGGATGGCTCAAACTCTTCGGTACGGCGCCGTACGCGCTAAGTGAAGCCGACTACTAGGCCCACCCGAGGGTGTCCCTGCAGGGCATGTGGCATGCCGCACTAGTGGTCGCCTTGTAAAAGCGGTGAGCCCCTGCACGCTTTGCCTGTCCATTGACGGGCGGCTGCCTACAGTTCTTCTGCGGTGATTTGGAACTCAGGGCAAGAAGCGTAGGAGAGCCGCGGTGACTGCTGAAAGTCTTGCGGGTGGATCAGTGCTTGACAGTGTTCCGGCAACTGCGGAGTTCGACCCGCACTCGCGCGAACCCTCTCTCGCTGCGATTGGGGGCGTTGAACCAAAACCAGGCATCGATCTCTCCGACGCCCGTGAGCGGCTCGTCCGCCATCGTATCTACGGCCTCGTGAACTCCGCCGACCGCCTGCGGCGGTTCATGGAGAGCCATGTCTTCGCCGTCTGGGATTTCCAGAGCCTGCTCAAGGCCATGCAGCAGCGGCTCACCTGCACCACGCTGCCGTGGGTGCCCACGCCCGACCCCGAGGCCCGCCGGCTGGTCAACGAAATCGTCCTCGACGAGGAGTCGGACGAACTACCCGAGGGCGGCGCAGCGTCGCACTTCGAGCTGTATCTGGACGGTATGCGGGCTGCGGGAGCTGATACGCGCCCAATCGATCGAATGATCGAGATCCTGCAGGCGGGGCGGTTACCGCAGGTTGGAAAACCTGCGGCTACTGTCGGCGGTATGGGACCGCAGGTTGGAAAACTTGCGGCTACGGCGGATTGTGGGGGACCGCAGGTTGGAAAACCTGCGGTAACGGTTGGGGAGCTTGTGGCAATCGCGATGGACGACGCCGGTGTACCTGAAGCGGCTCGTGACTTCGTCCAAAAGTCCTTCGCCGTGATCGAATCGGGCTCCACGCATGGCATCGTCGCCGCATTCACCTACGGCCGCGAAGACGTGATCCCCGATATGTTTCGCAGCCTCGTTTCGTCCCTCGCCAGCCGCGACCCCGCGTGGGAGAGATTTCACTGGTACCTGGAACGCCACATCGAGGCCGACGACGAGAAGCACGCCCCCGTGTGCCGGCGAATCATGGCCCGCCTCTGCGGCGACGATCCCGCGAAGTTGGTGGAGGCATCGCGCGTGGCCAGGGAGTGCATCGAGGCCCGCATCGCACTCTGGGACGCAATCGCCGCCGAGATCGAAGCGATCCCGGCAGAGTGATGCCGGCGGACGGAGGAGCGAATCTGCAAGGGGATTCAGCCGTACCGCTTACGCGGTGACGCTTCCTGCACGCTGCAGGGATGCTTGACACGAGACGTGTACGCCTGTATCCTCCGTTCACCGACGGGCCCTTCGCGTGTAAGGTGAAACCATGTCATTCGCATCCGAAATCCGCAGCCGACTCGTCCGCGCTTTTCCCGAGAACCAGGCCGACCTCCTGGCCGAAGTGCTCGTGGAGTCTCACGCCGAACTCGTGAACCGTGCAGACTTCCACAAACTCACCGAGGTGGTTCATGACCTTGGAACGGCCCAAAAGCGGACCGAGATCCATGTCGATGAACTGGCTCGCTCGCAGCAGGACATGCGGGTGACCATGCAGGAGATGCAGGCGACCATGCGAGACATGCAGGCGTCCCAACAGGAAATGCAAGGATCTATCCAGGCGATGCAGGCGTCTCAGCAGGAGATGCAGCGGGCGATTACCGATCTCGCCAAGCAAGTAGGCGGGCTCTCCAATGCCGTCGGGGCCAACCTCGAAGACTTCGCCTGCGATCTCGTGCCCGAACTCCTCGAGAAATACTGGCGGTTCGTGACCGTGTCGGCCGGGCCCGAGGAACTCACCACCGCTGATGGCGTCGGCCGGGAGTTCGACGTGGTGGTCCGGGGCACGATCGACGGCCGGCCCGTGACCGTGCTCTGCGAAACCAAGGCGACCGTGAGCACCACCGAAGTGTCGAAGTTTCTGCGGGTCGTGGAGAAGGTGCGCGCGGCCTATCCCGGCGAGGATATCCGGCCGCTATTCTTCGGCTACAAGGCCAACTCGGCGGCTCGCGGGCTGATCACGCAGTCACATGCGGCGATGATTTTTACCCGCGGCGTGATGATTCCGGTGGCGGCGTAAAAGGTTGTTTGGCACAGGTTGGAAACCTGTGCTACTGAAGGCGTTCACAGGTTGGAAACCTGTGCTACGGGGGCGCCGTCCAAGCCCAACGCCGTAAGGCGTGGGGCCGCGGAGAGACCGGCGCGATGCGATCGGGCCGCTCACGCGGTTACGCTTTCCGAATCAGGAAGCCCAATCGCGCGAGCGATGGGGGCCTCCCGTGAATCACGTGTGACACGCGTCACTCGTCGAACGGCCGCCGGGGCTTGCGGTCATTTTCCACGGTTGCCTCTGGCTGGGCCGGGGCATTCTTCTCCGGCTTGACCGCCTCCTCGGCTGGCTTCGCCGCCTCGCCCCCTTCGGGCACCTCCTGACGCTCCCGCCAGGGCTTGCCCGTCTCATAGCTCGCCAGCTCGTTCTTCAGCTGCTCTTCCACGCCGCCGCCGGCCGCAGCCTCCGCCTCCACCGCCCGCCGGCTGTATTTCGTGGCCTCGGCGAAATCCCCCTTCTCCGCATGACCCGCCGCCAGCGTGCTGATGATGTGGGGCTCCTGCCACTCCGTCGCCTCGCAGGCCTTCTCGGCCAGCACGATCGCCCGCTCGCCATTGCGGATGGAATCGTTCGGCGACGTCGCCAAGAGCCACGCGAGATTGTTGAGGATGCCCGTGTCGTCAGGCTTGAGCCCATGCGCCCTCTCGAGGTCGGCGATCGCCGCCACGTGGTCGCCGATCGAGATCTCGGCATCGCTGCGACCCCGCAGAGCCGCAAACGCCTCGCCGTCGGCCTCCAGAGCCTTCGTGAACCGCCGAATCGCCTCCCGCGGCTGCTTGGCCGCAAGGTAGAGCATCCCCAGCTGGCTGAGCACGGTGGGATCGTCGGGATTCTTGGCCGCGAGCCTGCGGAAGGCGCGGATCGCCTCGGGATAGTCTTCGCGTTCGGCCGCGATCAGCCCCTTGAGCTCGAGCGCGGCGGGCATCTCGGCATCCTGCTCGAGCACCGCCTCGATGTCGGCGAGGGCCCGGTCGGTCTGCCCGGCCTGCTGCAGAATCCGCGCCCGGAGAAGCCGGGCTGACTGGTCTCGAGGGGCGAGGTCCACCGCCCGATCGATGTCGGCCAGCGCCTTCTCGCGGTCACCCTGCACCGCAAACACCCGCGCCCGCTGCAGCAGCGGACCGGCCGCATCGGGATCGAGTTCGATCGCCTTGTCGAAGGCCTGGCGGGCGTCGTCAAACTGCTCGCTCATCATGCAGGCCATGCCGAGCGCCTCCCGCAGCGAGGCATCGCCTGGCTCCTCCACGATCGCCACCTCGAGATCCTCGCGGGCCCGCTCGTATTCGTCCTGCATCAGCAGATGAAGCCCGCGGGCTCGGCGCACGGAGGCATCGCGGGGGGCGAGTTCGACGGCCGCGTCGTAGAGCCGCAGCTGTCGCTCGGGGTCGTCTTCGATCCCGGCGAGCACGAGGTTGGCCTGCGCCCGCGGCAGCTGGTCGTCTCCGAGCAGTTCGAGGGCCTTCGTCGCAGCGGCTTTGGCCCGCTCGCGATTGCCGCCGGGCATGGATTCGAGCCTCGCGATCATCAGGTGCACCGTGCCAAACCCAGGATCGCGGGCCACCGCCTCGTTGAGGTCGCGCATCGCGAAGGCGCGAATCCGCCGCCAGTTCTGGTCGGGCTGGTCGGCATCGACCACCGCCCCGGTGAGCATCGCAGCCCGGTCGATCAGGGTGCCGGTGTAGAGGTCGTCGGCAAACTTCTTCGACCCCTCGTCGAGCCCCTTCTCGATCGCCTTCTTGCAGAGATCGAGCACCCGCGCATAGTCGTCGATCTCGTCGATCTCGAGTTTGGCGTTGATCGCATCGTTGAGCAGGTCCTGGCCGTCCTCGGCCGCGGACGAGTCTGCGGCCGGCTCGGGCTGCACCTCGACGGCCGGCTGAGGATTCTCGCGCACCGGCTCCTCGGCGCGGAGGCACGGCACCCACAAGGCCACGACGGCCCCGGCGACCACGGCAAACCAACGACACGACGTCATGAGGAGCCTCGCAGCGGGGAACGCGACAGGCGGGACTGGAGCCACCATCGGCCGTCCTACCGGGGAGTCGTACCTGGGAATAGTATGCGGCAGCGGGCCCGATCGCCGCTACGCAGACTTACAGCGGGGCAGGCAGGTCGCGGCGGCTGAAAATCACGGCGCCCACGGCATAGGCCGCGAGGCCGATCGCCAGCAGAATGCCGTCGTACCAGCCGAGCAGCCGCCAGGCCTCCGGCCCGCCTCCCACCAGCTGCTGGGGCTCGTAGGCGTTGAGCACCGAGAGATACCCGATCCAGCCGAGCGGGCCGCTCAGCCGGCCAACGAGCTTTGCCAGGATCGCGGCGACGTAGAAGCCGCACATGATGCCGATCGTCCGCCAGCGATGGCTGTCGGCCGCCGAGACGCAGGCCGAGATCCCGGCCATGCAGACCATCAGGCCAAACACGTTGCCCGCGGCGGGCACGAACCGCTCCGGCTCCACCTTCCCCGCCCACGGCCCGAAGGCCACGACCGACCATACCGACGCCAACAGGATGCCGCAGAGCAGCGCCGCCGCCGCCGTGGTCGCCAGGGCCTGCGTGACGAACACCGCCGACCGCCGCACGGGCGCCGCCAGCATCATCTCCATGGTGCCCCGCTCCAACGGCCCCGACACCGCGTCGCTGCCCCGGGTGATGCCCCAGACCGTGGCCGCCAGCACGACCACCGGATCGACGAACGCCAGCGCCACGCGGCCTGCATAGGTGGCCACTTCGGAAAAGGGCACGCCCGACAGTTTCTGCCAGTCGGCCGGGATCACCTTGAGCAGCACGTTCTGGAAGGCGGGCATCTCGATCTGCGCGGAGAGCCAGATGTAGAGCCAGGGAAACGCTGCCCAGAGGGCCGCGAGCGAGAGCACCAGCACCCGCTGGTCGCCCCAGGTCTTCCGCCACACGGCAGAGTTCCAGAGCCAGCCGCCGCCGCTGATGCCATCCGGTGAGTGATGCGCCACGGTCGGCCTCATGCTGACTTGTGAAAGCGGTCATACACCGCCTGCAGGCCGACCGGTTCGACGCGAACCTCGGCGAGCGGCAGAGTGGCGAGCCAGCCGAGCAGGGGCGCCAGCGGCTCCTCCGTTTCGAGCACCACCCGCTCGCCGGTCGCCGCGGCGGTGATCCGGCCGGCAAACTCGGCAGGCACGCCGGGAAACGGCCCCTGCAGGTCAGCCCGAATGCGATGCCCGCGGCGGAGGTCGTCGATCGACTGCTCGTGCACCACCCGACCCGACCGCAGGATCGCCACGCGATCGCAGGTCTCCTCCACTTCCGAGAGCACGTGCGAAGAGAAGATCACGGTGCGGCCGCGAGACCGCGCCTCGCGGGCGAGGTCGAGCACGATCGACCTCGCGGTGGGGTCGAGGTTTGCGGTCGGCTCGTCGAGGATCACAAGCGGCACGTCGGTGGCAAGCACCACGGAGAGGGCGAGTTTCTGCCGCATGCCCGTGCTCATCCTGGCCACCTGCCGGGAGCAGTCGAGCCCCAGCCGATCGGCCACCCGGGCAGCCTCCTCACGACCACACTCCCGCCGCAAGCCGGCGAAAAAGTCGAGCACCTGTCGGCCGTCCATCCGCCGGAAGAGCCGCGCTTCGCCCGGCAGGTAGGCGGTGCGCGCCCGCACTTCCAGCGACTGCGTGCCGCAGTCGAAGCCCGCGACACTCGCCGATCCCGACGTGGCCGCGAGGTATCCCAGGAGCGTTCGCAGCAGCGTGGTCTTCCCGGCTCCGTTGGGACCGAGCAGGCCGAAGATCTCGCCCTCGCGAACCTCGAGCGTGCAGCCGTCGAGGGCGGCGAACGAGCCATACCGCTTCGTCAGGGCCGCGGTGCGGACAATCATCGGCGGCTCGGGAAGGCGGGGGCGAATGGACGGCGGGCGAGGCGTGACTACACGACGCTGGGCTATAAGACGCTGGGCGGCGACGGCAGGGAGGCGCTCACGCGTGCCCCTGCCACTGCCGCCAGAAATAATAGCCCGCCAGCGCGAAGCCGATGATGGCCACCACCCGGCGGAGCGTGGCAGCGGGGAGTTTTCGGGCGATCCGCGAGGCGGCCAGGCTCCCCGTCATCCCCGCCACCACCATCACGGCGGCGTGCGGCCAGGAGACGTCGTGCGTGCCCAGAAACGACCCGGCGACGAACACGGCGGTGGCGATCCCGTTGACGATCATGGCGAGCGAGTTTTTGACCGCATTGAGCCGGTGAATGTCGCCCAGGCCGAGCAGGCCGAGCATCGCGATCATGAGGATGCCGATCCCGGCGCCAAAGTAGCCGCCGTAGAGGCCCACGAGCAGCTGCAGTCCGCATGCCGCCGCGATCCGGCCGGGCGAGGCCGCGCCGCCACCATGCGCCCACGCGGCCACCCGTGGCTGGATCGCAAACAACACCGCGGCCAGCAGGATCAGCCAGGGCACGAGGCCGTCGAACCACGCCGGCGGCAGGCAGAGCACGAGCAGCGTGCCCACGGCGCCGCCGACGAAACTGGGCACTACGAGCCACGTCGCCCACGCCGGCAGCCCCGCCCGACTCTCCCGCGACGCCCACGTGGCTACGAGCGTCGCGGGCCAGAGGCCGATCGTGCTCGTCGCGTTGGCCGTCACGAGCACTCCCGGACCTGGCGGCAGAATCGCCCCGAGCACCGGAAACGTGAGGATCGTGCCTCCGCCGGCGATCGCGTTCACCGCCCCGGCGCACAGCGACGCCAGAGCGAGGACCGCATACCCCAAAAGGCCGCCGTCTGCCGTCATCATGGCCGGGCCGCCGGCTGGTTCGCAGGTGGCGCAGCGGGCGGCGACGGCTGATTGCCGGCGGGTGGCGGCTCGACCGTGGATCGCCCGCCGCCGCAGTCAACGAGCATGTAGCCTGCCCACAGAAACGGATGCAGCGGGGTGCCGAGCGGGGCATCTGGCGACGGCTTCACGCGCGGCTCGCGGGCCGCGTCGGGTTCCTCGGCCAGCACGATGTCAACCGCCCGTTGCCAGGCCACCGACGCCTCGGGAGGTTCGGAAACAGCGGCATCGCGAAGAAACTCCGTCATCAGGTCGAGGCACGACTTGCCGCCGGTTCGCCAGCGGCTGATCACGGCCGTTCTCGCACCCGCAGCGAGCAGATCGGTAGACGCGACGAACAGTTCCTCACCCGGCCGCGCCGGCAGTTTTTCGAATCCGCCCGCCATCGCCGTCTGCAGCCCCGGCAGCAGGATCCGCTTCGGCCGCGTCGTGGCCGAAGCAAGCCATTCACCGAACGTTACCGCCCCCTTGCCCAAGCCGGTCGGCACGAGCGGCCACGTCGCCACCGGCCCCTCGCCCGAAAGTTCGTCGAAGATCGCCAGCGTGTCGCAGGCCGCCGCGGCAATGGGGATCGGCAGTCGATCGCCGGCCCGGAGCGGCGCCGCGTTGTCGATCGCGGTGGCGAAGTGGGCGAGGATCGCCTCGGCGTCGGCCGGCTTGTCGCTCCTCACCATCCGACCGGCATGCACGCCCACCGGGCCAAGCGCGAGCGGCTCACACCGCATCACCGCGAGGCTCCGCGTTGGCGCATAGCGAATGCGACAGGCATCGCGGAGCCGCGAGCCTTCGGAGTCGCCTTCGTTCGGACGGCTCGACGCCACGGGAAGCAGTTCGAACGGCACGTACCACAGCCAGCTGTCGGGCACGATCACGAGTTCGTCGATTCCCTCCGAGAGCGTGATCTTCGAGTTCTCGAAGAGCATCCGCTCGATTCGCTCCGCGGAGCCTCGCCAATCGCCTTCCCGCAGGCGGGCGGTCGGCACCGGCGCGACGGGGTCGAACAGGCACAGGCCTTTCGCGAGCGCCTTGATTTCGTCCGGCAGGCCGCCCGCCTGGCGGACCTGCCAGCTCGCATGGCGGTCCTTCGATTCGAGCAGCCCGTAGAGGCCTGACGACGTCCAGCGAAACGACAGGATCAGCTGTCTCGGTGCCAGGCGTTGGCGAATCTCCGGCGCTGCCGTGAGTGGTGGAAAATCGATCGGCACGGCGTCGCGGCCGGCCGCGATCTCCGCGACGAACTGACTGCGACGGGCGGCAAGCCCGAGATACGCCTCCCAATCGGGGGCCGCGATCGCGGCGTTGCCGTCACCGCCGGCCCCGGGGCCGGCCGCCAGCGCCGCAGCGAACGTGCCGCGGAGCTGCGTCATGCGATCGACGGCGGCGGCGAGTTCGCCACGCCCGCCGAGGAGCGACGCCCGCTGGGCGGCTGCTTCAGGGGCGAGGGTTCGTGGATCGGCGGAGAGCAGCCGCTCCACGGCGAGGCGTCGTGCCCCAAGCGGCTGGACGGACGTCCAACGATGACGCACGGCCGCTTCGGCCGCCTCGATCGCTTCCTCCTCGCCACGACGCAAGGCGACTGCATGCCAGGCGTCGAATGCCGCCGCCCGCGGGGTCGCCAGCGTGGCGAGCGAGCCGAGCGGATCGACCGCCAAGTCGCGGCCGTCGGGATCCGCAAGCAGTTTCTCAAACAGCGTCTCCGCCTGCCGGTCGGAAAAGGCCGACGAGCCGGCGGTGAGCAGGTCAACGAGCCTCGCCGTCTGGAAGAGCCGTGGCGAGCGCTGGCGGGCGATCGCGAGGGCCGCTTCGAGCCGGGCATCACCAGCCGCGACATCTCCCGCTGCATAGTCGATCCGGGCACCGGCGTAGGCGGCCATCCCGCCGAGCGTGCCATTGCCGGCCTCGCCGCGAAGCAGCTGGCCGTCGATGTCTCGCAGCGCCGCGGCGGCCCCCCGCGTGTCGCCCGCCGCAACGAGCCGCTCCGCCTCGATCGCCAGCAGCCGCGCCCGCAAGACGGGAGTCTTACCCCGCGCCCAGTCGCAGCCGGCCTTGATCGTGGCGGGCACTCCCCTGGTGCCAGCCATCGCGTGGGCCGTCGCGGCGAGTGCAAACGCCTCCTCCAATGCCCGTGCGTCCCGGAAATCAGCGGCGGCGTAGGTGGCCTCCTCGAAGAGCTTCGCGGCCTGCTGCGGCCGGTCGCTGTCGAGCGCCATCCGCCCCAGGATGATGAGACCCCAGCTCGTCAGCGCGTGGTCGAGGCCATTGCCGACCACGAGCCCGCGGTTGAGGAGGGGCGTGGCGAGGTCGTGCCTGCCCTGCGACCAGTGGGCGGCGCCGAGGGCGACATCGACCCACGCCTGCGACCAGTGGTTTGGACGAGCGGGCCGGCGGATCAAGACCTTCGTGGCCGCGTCGAGGCCGCCGCTCTCGGTGGCGAGGTCGCCGAGCAACACGCGATGCCGGTAGATGGCGATCACAAACAGCCGCATGATCTCCTGAGGCCGCACCAGCCGGTCGTAGTCGGCGGCGAGCACGCCCCCGCGTTGGAGCACGGTCTGGGGATCGGCGGCCTTCTGCCGCATCGCCACTGTCTCGGGAATCGCGGCCGGTGCCGTGTTGCGTTCGCTGCGGCCCCACGTCGCCACCCGACCGCCGGCGACCGGCTGCAGCGGCTGCTGCTGAAACTGGAGCGCCAAGAGCCAATCGCCGTGGGTGGCGAAGGAGATCATCGACTCGTCATACCGAACGACCGCGTCGCCAAAGCGACCGAGTTCGTAGAGGCATTCACCGAGGAGGGCCGACGAGGCGATCGAGTCGATCCACCGCTGGGCCCCGATCCTGACGCCCCCTTGGTACTCGTTCGCTGCGATGTCGGCGGCGGCCGCATAGTCGCCTGCTGCCAGGGCCTCGAGTGCGAGGTCATGATTCGGCGTGGGGACGTTCTCCGCCCCCCCGGGCACGCCCATGTTTGGCGGCAGGACCACCTGGCCCGCCACCGGGCAGGCGCACACGATCGCGACGAGACAGGCCCCAAGGGCACGACGCATGACGCCGTTGTACACCGACGCAGGGCATGGCCGCCCCCGCAGGACGTCTGCAACTCTGGGAGACGCCGGAAAGGAGCCTGGCAAACTGGGGAGTTTTGGGGGCCGGTGGTGACGGTTGTCCAAAGTTTGCGGGTCGTGACGGCCGATAGAGCAGGTCGAGAGGGCTCGCACCACATCGGACCACGGACGGGATCCAGCCGCCATGAACCAGACAACGAACCTCGCCGCCCGCCTCGGCATCGCCCCCCGGATTCTTCTGGCCGTCAGCGGCCTCGCGAGCCTGCCGCTGACCGGGTGCCAGGTTGACGTCGGCGGCCAGACGCTCCCGAGTGCCTACTACCTTCAGGACGATATCCAATATTTCCCTGCCGGCCCCGAGTTCAAACTCTCGAAGGAGGCGGCGGCCCAGAAGGCCTACAAGAAGGAAATCGGGGCCGAGGGATGTGGCGGCAACTGCGGCGGCAGCTGCGGTAGCTGCGGCCACTGATCGAACGGACGGGGCGCGTCGCGAGGGGTTTCCCAACGGCTCTCCCCCGTAAAAGCCCAACGCCGTAAGGCGTGGGGCGAGGCCAAAACAGTCGCCGCCCCATCTCGCCCGCGCCCGAGGCCTCACGGCCTTCGGCTTGTACCAAATGCCGGTAAAAGCCCAACGCCGTAAGGCGTGGGGCCGACCCTTGCGGCCCGGGCCAGACCCGCTAAACTGTCGCCCGTGGGTTCGAAACCCTTTGCAGATCGTTTTGAAACGTTTTGCGTGGGTTTCTAACCCGTTTTAGCGGCGAGCCACCCAGGACGGCCAGCCGGGACCCCCGCGGAGGCGGGCTTTTGGACGGCGTAAACGACCATGGCCACTGCGGCCGACCTGCTGATCGGCGAGTTTGTGCGGACGCTCGACGAGCGGTTTCGCCTCGCCATCCCGCCGGAACTGATCGACCCGCTGCTCTCCGCCGGCCCGAAAATCATCCTGGCCAAGGAGCGTGCGGGCTGCCTTTCCCTCTGGTCGTCGGCCCTCTGGAAGCCCAGGCTCGATGCGGCGGTAGACGTGGTCCGCACGAAGCTCCAAGCCGGCCTGCTGACCCAGCGAATGGGTCAGGTGCAGGAACTCGGACGCCTGCTCTCGACGCGGCAGCAGACGGTGTCGCTCGCGGGCCGCTCCCGACTGGTGGTGCCCGAGGGCTTTCGGGAGTTTCTCGGCGTGGAGCCTGGCGGCAGCCTGATGGTGGTGGGCGCCGTGGTCTGCGTGGAACTCTGGCAGCCCGCCGCCTGGACCGCCTACGTGACGAGCGAGATGCCGGGATTCCGGCAGCGGATCGACGACCTGACCGCCTGACAGATCACCCGACGAACGTCGGCCATGCCCGGATGGAGGAGTAGGTTTTTCCCTGTCGGTTCCATCCGGTCAGGAAACTCAACCACGGAACGGGGCCCCACAGCACGGATGCTGCCGCGGGACCTCCTCCGGGCATGGCCCTTCGTCCGCGAGCAGCCTACGCCAGCGGATTGGCTCGATCCTTGAGCGGCAGATCGATGCGGCGGCCAGAGAGGGCCGCGGCGAAGGTCGCGGTGATCATTTCTACGGTCGTGCCGCCCGCATACATCCCCGTCTCGGGCTCGCGATCCTCGGCGATGGCGGCGAGCAGATCGAGCGCGGCCATGCGGCCCCAACTCGCCCGCTCGGCGGCCCGGTCAACGTCCTTTTCCGGAAGCGGCGATCCCAGCCCCTCGGGCCCGATCGGCTGCCAGGGGTAGTCCTTGTCCATCCGCCACAGCGGGGCAGCCCGGAAGTAGGCATGGGGCACGAAGTCGGGGCGGATATGGATCGCCCCCGTGGTGCCCGCGATCGTGAGGCCGAAGTTGGGCTGCTTGAGGCCGGCATCGCGAACGCTCGCGAAGTAGCCCATGGGCCCATCAGCCAGGCCGAACATCGCGGCGATCGCATCGCCCGCGATCGGGCCTAGTCCCTCCGGTCCCTCGACCGCGTCGGTCTTGGTGATCTGCTTCCCGCCAAGCGTGACCGCGGCCTCGCACCACTGCGGCGCCCCGCCGAGATCGGCCATCATGTCGAGCAGGTGACTGCCGAGCACCCAGAGGTCCTCGCCTCCGCCCCGCTTGTCCTCCTTGCCGCGAGCTCGAATCTCGAGCACCTTCCCGATTCGGCCGTCCTCGATGAGATCCTTGGCGGCTGCATACGACGGCGCGTGGCGATTGACGAAGGCGAGCCCCAGCTTGGTGTGGGCCTTCGTGCACGCCGCGATCACGGCATCGGCTTCCGCCGGCGTGCGGACGAACGGTTTCTCCAGAAAGATGCCCTTTGCCCCGGCCTCCGCC
>Ga0315903_10005844_pt1 | contig 15933 bp, 14 predicted proteins | sample LakEriMetagenome_7_FD_203524 | JGI IMG/M metagenome (GOLD analysis project Ga0315903, IMG submission 203524) | Freshwater fungal communities from buoy surface, Lake Erie, Ohio, United States - Buoy 2 MA119 | ecosystem: Environmental > Aquatic > Freshwater > Lake | place: USA: Lake Erie, Ohio...
ATTCTACAACCCTCCCAAAATCAGGGTCATATTTGTGCTTAATTGAATTTTCACCCCATGAATAAAACACCTTTAATTCAAACAACCTATTTTCAGCCATCAATGCAAACAAGGGCGCATTGTACTGAATTGCGTGGGATGTGATTATTCCGATTTTTTTCAAACTTCTTTATAACGACGCCTTGATAATACAGCAGGATTCCCGCGATAAACTTGATCACATATTGTTGTCCCAGATATCACCGAACCAACTCCTACAACCGTTCCTTTTTTCAAGGTTGTATTAGGACATACTACGACGGACGCCCCAACCCATACCTCATCCTCTATCGTGATAGAGCCTATCATCAAATCAAATGTTGCGCTGCGATAATCGTGGTTTCCAGTGAGTAAAAAAGCATTTTGACTGATGCAAACATCTGAACCTATTTTGACCATTGCCAAATTATCAATACGAACTCCTTCACCGATCCAAACATCGCTGCCAACTTCGAGCATCCAAGGGTATTTGATGTACACTTTGGGCTTTACGACTAAGCCAACTCCAATTTGAGCTCCAAACAACCTTAATAATCTAATCTTAAATCTATAAAAAGGGAACCATGCTGATTCAAAAACCAACAAACTAACAAAATACCAAACAGCTTGAATTAGAAGTGACCTCTCATGATTATAATTACTTTTATAACCTGCCAAATTCATATTGGTATATCCGAAATTATTATTTCCATTAACGTTCGATTAGCGGAATCACACTGCGTTTAACCTTGTCGCTCGAACGCCCACTCATTACAAAATTAAATTTGGTCAATGTCACGAGTATTCCAAAAACAATCAAGCCTTTTACCAAGTGATTAATTGTTGTTTGAAGTTCACAATCCGGCCGGATGGCATAATTCAAGAGTGGTAATACCATTAGGACATAGAATTCCGATAACTTCGCCCATGATTCAACAATGCGAAAAGTGAAATTAAACAACAGACCGAGTCCAAAAGTGAAAACCATGACACCCCAATAACCGTAAGCGATGTAACCATCCGCAAAAACCCCCAAACCCATAGACGTATTTTGATTGATTTGGTGACCAGAGTAAGTATTAAATATTTTCTTATCTCCAGACATGATTTTATCAGGCGCCAAAATCCTGGGCAACAAAGCCGCTTCCGCGTAAATACCCAAAATATGTAATCCTTGATAATCACCTATCCTATCCATCCTTTCTTTAGTACTCGCAAAAATCCACGCCTGATTTCCTCGATTCAAACTACCCAAGATATTGTCTTCGGAACCAATTTCGTCACTTACCTGAGATGAAGTTTCCAAAACCAATCCCAAATCCGAGGTTCCAGTTTCAGAAACTCTAGTCCTGTAAGCACCCTTCAATCCTTGAATGAATAAAATGAAAACTGCACACACACACAAACCAAATAATCTCAATGAAATAGATGGTTTAGTTGTGTAAATATAATACAAGGCAAAAAATAAGACCCACATGACCGCATCGTGATACATCGCAGCAATCGCGCCAAAATATAACTCTATGACCAACAATGCTGCTACCCACTTCCAATATTTATTTGAATTATACGAGAATAGAGCAAAAGCCCCAACAAAACGTATTGAGGATAGCACATAGATAAAAAAAGCCAACTCACCTGGAAAAATCGAAGCAAATAACCTAAGAATTAATCCTATTACTACAAAATTAACAAGGATGGATTCATTATTCTTAGCATCCCGCTTCACTTTATCCATATTTGGGATGAAAATTCGCGTTTTGAATACGTGCATCCCAACATAAAAACACAAAAAACCAGGAATAGCAACAGTAAAATAGTCGGCCGCCTGAATTTTCATGGGGTACGTTAACAGCGATTGGTCAAACTGATAGGTAATGGCTGGAGAAAACAAATAATTTACTGAATATAAAAACAAGGCCCATTCGCGAAACGCGAATACCCGCGTAGATTCTAGAATTATTTGTAATAAAAAATACCCTGAAATTCCTATCGCCGCCGCAAAATACACTTCACCCAAAATGATATATCCTAGGATGAAAAACACAATAACGTAAATGAAGGATTTCATGAAAATACAGAATTCAATGCATCAACCAACTTTTTCGTCACTGATTTTGCAGAGTAATCTTCAAATAATCCATGTTGCACTTGGCCTGGATTGAAATTATTTGTAAACCGACGGAATTCTGAAAAAGACGCAACAAATTCGTCTTCTATTCGACTCAGACCTAATTCTCCATTGAAGCATAAAGTCTGGCCGGCATTTGTTTCACCCAACACTTTAGCTGCAGTACTTTTCTCATGCAATACAGCAAGAATTGGCTTTTTACTTAAAACGCCTTGATATGTTTTGCTCGGCGTATAGTGAGGTTCAGTACTACCCAAAATAAACACAGCATCCGCAATACCCAAATGCACCAGAACATCCAAATATGGAATTCGTTTGGGGTATTCAAATACAATCGATTCCCAAAGACCATATTTTTCGGCCAATGGTCTGATGTTATAACTGTGCGGATCATTGCTTAAATAACCCGTACCAATAAAATGAAACTCCACATCTGCAAACTGCATTTTTTCGGAAGAGATTGATTTAAAAATCGACTCTAAGGGACTATAAGCATTGGGCAACATTGCCCCTGCATAGACCAACTGAAATTTGCCGTTTTTACTAAAAAGGTAAGGTTCTATATTTAGATCCTTTAACCCTTCGTGGTCATTTACTTCACCACCATAAGGCATTGCTGCAAAAACAGTACTTTCTTTAAGATGCAGATTCCGATCAATCACACCTTGATAATAACCCTCCGCCACACCGGTAATTAACGAAGCAATTTTAACCGCCTTCGGTTCTAAAAATTTGGCAAGATGCATACTAAACCAATGCCTTGAAAACAATTTATCTGAGCCAGGAAATCGATGCACCCATGGGTCGATGTAATCGATACCGTATTTTACAGCGGTTCTTCGGTGAATATAGGGCCCAATCAGTGCAACGTAGAATGATGGAATTGGGATATACACGAAATCAATATGCTCCGATTTTACCAATTCCAAAGCTCGTTTACGTAGCTGAAAAAATGCGCGTAATCCTATATCGCCTATCAAACGGGGCTTTGTAACAGGAATGGCGCGTACTTTTTCGATACGTTGATTTTTGGGCAATAAAGCATGCAGATTCCAATCCAATGATTCCTCATAATCTCGCTCATCAACTGTAAGAATTATTGGGTCCCAACCAAAATTTGGCAAATGCTGGGCGAACAAACGACTGCGATGAACCGCTGCTAAATTCGAAGGTGGATAATGTGGCGTTATGATTAATACTTTCCTCAATTATTCCAGGCCTCAATTATTGCAGGATTAATAGATTCCCAAGAATATTTTTTAGCGTAATCGTATTGTTTGTTTTTTCCACTTTCAATATTTTCATAATTCTCAATTAATGCAACAATCGCTTTCCTTATTTCATTATTATTATCCCCAACAATATTGAAATCCAACTCGCTTTCTTGTAAAAATTGGTTATGTCCATCTGCCGAAACCGATAATATATACAAGCCCGCCTGCGAATATGCTATAATCTTATTTGTGACTGCCAACTCTCTATTTCGATTAATTGGAGGGTCGGTAACCAAACCAACAGTAAAAGTGGATAAAAATCGATGTAATTCCATTTGTTTCATTGGTGCGTGTATTATGATGTTATGGCCATTATCATTAAACATCAATTTTCTGTTATTTTCGCACAGCTCACCCACCAAATGTAATTCTATATCATCTTTCATTTCTCCCATCACAGAAATGAACTTTTCTAATCCCCGCCCAGGGTTAATATTCTGAGAAAACCAAATCACCTTTAACTTTGCAGATTTTATTTTTTGGGGCTCAGTAAATTCAGATTGCGGAAAACCGTTAATAACTGTAAACCAATTGCTTGAATGGTTTGCAATATGCTTTTCAACTTCCAACTGAATTAATGGTGCAGCGAATGAACAATAATCCGCTTTCGGCAAAACATACTTCATCATTTTCAACATCCGGTTTGACAAATCAGAGTCGTTGTATTCACCAGGATGATAATCTTCAATATCTAAACCCAACTTACAGCCATTGCGTTTGGCAAATTCATATGCCGAAACGAACGCTCCAGGGTTGTGCGCAATTACCCAATCGTAATGTATACATAAATCTTTTAAAAATCGATTCAGAATAAAGCTTCTTTTATTGAGAGCAAATGATAAAAATCTAGCATTAAGAAATTTGTAACTTACTTTTTTTAATAATAATTCTATACAAGTGCTGAAAATCCATTTTGCAAAAGGCTTTCTTATTGCACTCAGTTCAATAAAATTGACATTTGAGAAGTCTTTTTTTAGTTTTTCTGTAATTTCATCACTCCAACCACCGAGAGAAAACTGTACAACATCAATTTTTACAAAAACACCAATTGAAAGTCTTAACTCTTTTAATAATCTAGGATTTGATGCTAGATTTGATGTCGTAATAAATAATACACTATTTTTCACCAATCAACTCATTGTAGAGTAGCAAATATTCTTGCGTTACCTCATCGAAGCCCCGTGGTTTTTTATTATTTTTTCTTAGTTTTTGCAACAAATCCACATCATCAATTAACCGTTTAATTTGAGTTTGTAGTGAATCAACACAATTAAAATCAAAAAGCAACCCATCCACACCATCTCGAATTTGTTCTGCGTTGCCATAAACATTACTCGCCAAAACTGGAATTCCAGCGGTTTTGGCTTCTTGAATAACCAACGGACTCATTTCACTAAAAGTTGAGCACAAGCATAACACATCATGATTGACCATGGTATTGATTATTTCTGATTGATCCAACTTACCTAACCAATGTACATTGGGCATTCCTAAGGTTTTCTCTCGTAAATTACTTTCATAATTTCCTACTTCAGAATTTCCGTAAATGGAAAGTTCAACTGCTTCAGGCTCCAGCCTGATCAATGCTTCTATAAGTAAATGTAAACCTTTAAATGCGGAAATTCTACCCAAAAACATCAATTTCAAGGGTTTAACATCACTTTCATTTTTAAAGAATTTGACTTGCTGAAAACCACTATAAGGCAAACCTTGTTTGATTACTGAAATTTTAGATGCTTCTATACCATTCTTTATCAAAATTTCTTCATACCAATTCGTCAAACATACCAGTTGGTCACAGAGATCCACCAATTCAAACAAGTCTTTTTTTAACTTGTCGATTATATTTGCTGTACCCAATAAAGTCCCTAGTGGATGATTCATTTTTCTAAAATCAATTCCACAACTCTTCGATAATCGACTTAATTGAATCGTGGGTAAACTCATCCATTTCAAACCCCGATGCTTTAAATAACAAGAACCACAAATCTTCTCATCAATTATTCCATCACAAAGCCGTCCATCCGGTTGGATTAAAGTCCCCGTTTTACACGAATATCCAGCCAAATGAAAAGTCATGATAACTTTGGCGCCTGAAGCCTTAGCCAATCTAACGTGTTCAATTCCAACACCATTGCTACCCGCAAGCTCCTGAAAATGAACAATATCCGCCTGCTCATTTTTCAAATACTCAACAAAGTTCTTCAACCCATCAGGCATTCGAAAATCCATAATGAGCGAACGGTCTACTATCGACGGTTCAGCATACTGATACACCTCTAATCCATTATACTCATAATCAGCATCCGTTGTTTTTCCGTAATTCGGAATTATAACCTTGACATCAACACCCTGTTGTTGCAATTGTCGACTAAGTGCATAAGTGTATACTTCGGTACCCGCCGTTTGTTGGGGTAGAAAATGATTGAGCACCTGAAGGACTTTCATCTAAGCCTGCACTCGTTTAAAAAAGTAATTGCGTCCATCGGGCATGAAAATATCAGCAACAAATCCATTTTCTTTGAGTCGGTAGAAAATCTCATTTAACTTATCTTCACCTAAAATAGACGGATGAAGTTCAACCTGTATTTTGTAGATGGATTGAAAGTCTATCATGCGAAAAACATCATATTCCGATCCCTCAATGTCCATGATTAGAAAATTTGGTTGTAAATCCCTAATTATATCATTCAACACTAATTGCGGAACCTTGACAACCTCTCCTGAAGCCATTAATGAAGAAGACGCAAGACGGCTTTTTCGATTTATCGGAAAATCAATCGTTCCACTAATATCGGCTAACAAAGCATTTTGTATGTGTGGTGAAACTTTGTTCTTCTTAAAAACACGCAGCGCCATCTCAATATTCAAAGGATTTGCCTCGAAAGTGTATACATTTTCAGAACCAACAATTTTGGCGCAATACACAGAAACAAAACCTAAACCCGTGCCAATTTCCATAATTCTATCTTGACGTTCAATTCTTTGCTTTATAATTTCAATTTCTCCTTGCTCATATTGGCCATTCACAATCCAACGGAGTGTGTTAAATCCTATCTTGCTCTTTAATGGTAAATAAATATCATTTACAAGATGCCAGTAATTACCAAATAGATTTTTGCAATACACAAAAATCATTACCCGGAGGTAAATAAATCTAAAAAACAGTTTTTTAATCATCTTATAATTTAATTAGAATCAACTATGGTTAATTTCTCTCACGGACTTTACATGACGATTAAATTTTATTAATACCTCTAAAACATCAAGCAGTCTTAGCTTGGATATTTTAGTTGCATATGATGCCCCCCTAAAATCTCCTGATTTGAGAAAATACAAAAATGTATTAATAAAAAAACGTTGTTTGTTTTTCAATATAAAATATTTCTTCTCGTCATTTGTAAGTGGCATTTTTTCATTTTTTATTATATCAAAAAAATAGTTGTACCCATGGTACAAATATGCTTTCGGATTATTAATCTCCTGACCATCATGCCGCCGGTAATTTAGAAATTCTAGTTTACATATAATAACATCTGTATTTAATGCCGCTTGGAGATTGTAAAAATTGTCACCTGCGGGTCCATAATTTAATGGAAAACCTCCGATCGCATGAAACAATTCTTTTGTGATTGCGGTAGCTCCAGGACCATAATGCAAATTTGAGCATTCAAAAAAATGCCTTCTAACCATTTCCGTAGAGTTAATGACACCTTCAACTTGGTAGAATGGGTCCCTATTTAAAGTCAAAAAGTGAGCAGTAGGAAACCTTAAAAAAAGACTTACAATGTGGGACAAAGTATTTTCCAGTATTAAATCATCCGAATCAACATAAAATAATAAAGTGCCCTGGGCATAGGAAGCTGCTAAATTCCTATTAGGAAATTGACCAATGTTTTCTTCATTTTGGTAAATTTTTATTCTCGCATCATTGAAGGAATTAACTTTTTTGATTGTCCCATCTGTTGAACAATCATCAACAATAATTAATTCAAAGTTAGAATACGTCTGGTTTAAGACACTCTGAATTGAATCTGAAATAAATTCTTCACGATTAAATGAGGTCATTAAAACACTAACTAATGGCCAATCATTCAATGCAATATTCTCCTTATGAATTCAACAATAAAATTAGGAAAAAAAAACTGATCCAAACGGCTACCATAGGACCTGAACTTAATGATTTTTTTGGGATTCAATTTCACAACTTCCTCCTCGAATTTTGTCACACTCGATATGGGATTAAAAATTTTATCCGCCTGTTTTTTTGCATTCAAAGGAACCTGTTTCCTTAAATTTAGGTCGCCATGGTACGCAATAATCTTTTGAGCAAATTCAAATTCATTATTTAAATGAACATAGAAACCCGTTTTCCCGTCGATAACCAAATCACTCACAGCGCCACTCCAAAAGGGAATAAATGGAACTATACCCCGCTTCATCGCTTCAACAACAGACACCGGTAAACCCTCACTTTTAGATGGCAAAATCATCGTATCACAATTTACTAAAAATTCATCCAGATGGCAACTCTCCAACATACCAAAAAAATGTACTCTACTTAACGACTCTAACGGCCAAAATCTCTTATTCTCATTTTCACTTAGACCACCACCTGCAATATACCAATTGACGTAAATATTATTATTAATCAATATTTGATCAATTTTGGGTAACACACAATAATTTTTACGATCATCCAAGAGATTTGCAACAAAGAATGCAATGTTCAATTCTCCCAAATTAATACTATTCAAGTTACCAGTTGGCACTGGAAATCTCCAATCAATAATTTTCCCATTCAACTTATTGGAATACGCTTTTTCCGCTATCACCCTACTTACACAAAAAAACAAATCAATATGTTTATTGTGTACCCTTGACAAATTATAATAGTATTCAAAATCACCGTGCATTACCTGAACCACTGGATTCTTCAGGCCCAATACACTAACCATTCCGAGCTCTAACCAATCATGGGCTACAATTACTGAATTCTCATCCGGAAGTAACTTTGCCAACTTTTTACAAGTAAAATAAAAATTCCAGTTCTTTGAAAACCTGAATACTATTTGGCTTTTAACATTTGCTATTTCAGGAGGTATAAATCCAAATAACTCATCTTCTCTAATAGTATAAATAATATGATTAACGACATCAGAAGATTGCTGACTTCTAATGAGATTCTTGATCACACTAAATACTCCACCTTCTTTTCCGTTGTGGAAGTGAATGACATTAATCTTCATTTCTAATTAGCGTCGTAAATTGCGTTTCTATCAAACTACCAATTTTGTCAGCATTATATCTATCTAATACTGCCAACCTAGCTTTAGTCCCAATTTGCACTCTTGTTTTAGGCTGATTCAACAATGAAACTATCGCTTTACTACCATTTCTAACTTTTACAGGGTCAATTAGAACGCCGCAACCATTGGCTAACATCTCTTGCATACCACCATTTTTACTTCCTATAACAGCACGACCTGCACTCATCGCTTCTAAACAAACATTTGGGAAATTTTCCCAAATACTCGGAAAAATACAAATATCTGTATCATATAATTCACTGATTACTTCCGCGTACTCTAAGCCGCCCTTTATTATATAATTCTTTTCTAAACCAACTAATTCTTTTCTAATGTATTCACTCATTAACATTTTACGAGATTGATATACACTATCTTCACCAATAAAACGAAAACAAACATCCGGATGTTTGCTTACAACAAATTTTATCATTTGAACTAAGGCAACCACGCCTTTTTGAACGTTCAGCTTTCCAATAAAACTAATAACTTTGGTTTCCCGCTCAATAATCGGTATTTGTAACAAAGACGGCGGAGGAACAAATGGGTATGGAATTTTTGTAACTTTGCTGGGCAATAACTTCCATTCCCTTATCAAAATCTCCCCTAAAGAAATCGAAGGTGAAATACAGGCATCTGCAATCGACGCAACCAAATAATCGATATCTTCTTTCCGATCATAATCTCCATAAAAGGAAATTCGACCTCTCCGCAGAGCTCCTAAAAAATAACGCAATTTCACAATTCTACTTGTGTAAAAGTTTATTAATCGCATCTGTAGAAAGATAGGCATATGAAATTTCACAACCAAAGGAATCCGAGGGTATTTATTCTTAATAAGATAAGCATGACCAAAAATTTCTGGACTTTCTATAATATCAAAGGGCTCTAATTCATGAATTTTTGTAAATAAATCAAGCAATTGAGAATTGAAATCACTAGGATTAACACATTTTATTCTATGTACTTTTACATTGGTTTCTGTTGACAATAAATCCCTGTAAGGACTAGCGCAGAAAACATTTACATCATGATTGCGTTTCGCAAGGACATGAGCTATCTGGTTTACATATGTTCCAATTCCACCCTTCGCTATATCTGGAGGATATTCATATGTTAAAAAAGCAATTCTCATATTATAATTTTTAAAGTATATCTACTCGGACAGTAAGTTTTTGGAAATATATTTATGCAACTTATTTTGAGGATTTAAGTCAATTAATGATTTTGCCTTTTCAAATGCTAAGATTCCCATTTCTTGCCATTTTTGAATATCTGTCCACGCCTCTTCCATCGCCTCATCAAACGCATTTTGTGTAGTTCCACCTGCAATCCAACCATTTATATTTTTATCGACTAGTTCAGCGTTTCCACCTACATCTGTTACGACACAAGTCCTACCGCATAACATGGCTTCTTGAAGAGCTAAGGACATTCCTTCACCAAATGAAGGAAGCAATAAAATGTGGTTCTTTTCCCAAACTTGTTTTATTTCGTCTACTTGCCCATGAAATCTTACTCTATCACTTAAGTTTAAAAATTTAGTAAGGTCGATTAAGTATTCTTTATCCTCCCCACCACCATAAAAATTTAAAACCCAACTTCTTTTTTTCCATTTTGATTTAGACAAAACATCAAGTAATAAATTTTGACCTTTATGTGAGCACCTGAATCTTGCAACACAAGCAAACTGAATAACTAGATTATCTGGATAAGGCAAAACTCCTATCTCGATATTAGATATAGATAGGCTATTCGAAATAATCTCTGCATTTTCAATTTTTGAACATATTATTTGTTCAGCATTACTTTGATTACGTTTCGAAACGAAAAACACCTTGTTGGCGTTTTCATAAACTTGCTTAATTTTCAATCTAACATTATTTTCTGGCACAAATGAATATTCAGTATTGTTTTGGCAAATAACACTAAACTTCAATTTTGAATTAATCAATTTTTGTAAACTCTCTTCTGAATAATAACCTAAATCATAACTGTGTGATTGACTGAAAAATATATGATCTGGATTACATTTAATTAGCTCATCAAATGGTCCGTTGGGAGTATGAAATAAATTAATAATCTTTTTAATTAATCTTTTATAAAATGATATTTCATGTCCATCACTATAAAATTGGACATCAACCCCAGATTTTTTTAAATTTTTTATTTGCAATGGTTCTGTATCGAATTTCTTGACAAATGCGCTCACCTGTACGCCATTTTCTCTCATGTGTAATGCTGTCTTATACCATAAAACCTCACTACCTCCCCATGAAGAATTAGTTAATGTCGAAAAAAAAACAACTCTCATTTCTTTAACATTTTTTTGATCAACTTAAGTGGATATAGAATAAAGTTGCCCAACCTATATGACATAGTTTTCTTGATTGATTCCATTGCTTCATCTAAAGAAAATTCTTGATTTTTCAACCTTTCATATTCTCTAATCACTTTTATCATCGAACCCCATTCTTTTATGTAAAAATCAACATTGTTTTTAAACAATATGTTTTCCATTTCAATCAAGTTGTGATTTTGTTTATTCAAAGTAGTTAACATTGAATCTTGCGACTGACGGTAGTAAAAAAATACCTCCGGTATTTGAATTACCTTCTTTTTGTAATTAATCAACCTAATAAACATATCCCAGTCTTCTAGGCCCTTCGTCATATTCTTATTATACATTCCAATTGCTAAAAAATCGCTCTTTCTAAACATTGAAGAACAGAACAGCGAATTGTACTGTAAATAGTTTTTGTAATTCGAATAAGAATTATCCATAATTTCATTACTACTTCCAAAGTACTTTCCTTTACAAGTTACAATTCCAAGACTGTTATCGTCGATAAAAAGTTCTACGCCCTTTATGATGTAGTCCGGTGATATAAAATCATCAGCATCAAGGGGTAAAATAATTTCTCCGGAAGCAATTCTTATTCCCGAATTACGTGCAGCCGCAAGACCTCCATTTTCCTTATTTAGTATTTTTATTTGAGGATCTAAAATCTCACTAATTATTTTTGTAGTGAGAGTATCTGTGGATCCATCATTAACCAATATTATTTCAATATTTGTATATTTCTGATTTTTTACGGAATTAATGCATTGCATTAAGTATTGGCCGTGATTATAACAAGGTATGACAACAGAAACTAATATATTATTCACCATATGATAGATTGTAGACAATTAAATCTTTGCAATTATTATCTTTTTTAAAAGAAATATTAAGAGATTTGAGAAGTTCTTATTAATATGTTATTTTTTTCTTCTTGAGAATTTAGCTTTAATAAATTCGCAGCCTCTATAATTTGCCTAGTATAAAATTGTCTAGTATAAAAATCTGTAAAAGAGATTAATGTGTAAAACAAATATCACTAAATTGACTTGTGCAATTGAAAGCAATTTATAATCGTTAAGATACTCTAAACCAAATATTAACAACGCGGAATAATTCAAAATCGAAATATCTCTGTCGTGCGCCAAACGCTAGAATTGATTTAAACGATGTTAACAGAACTGAAATTATCGTAGCGACCAAAAATGTATCATTAAAAATGGTTTGAGGTTTAACTAACAAAATCCTTGTTAATATAGGGAAACCTCATGTGTTGGTGACTCATCTAATTGATAAAGTAAAATTTGATTGTCTATTAGTGTTTTCTTGAAGGTGACATTAATTTCTGCTAATGTCTGCTCAAAGCTTACCTGGTCCCAATATTGTTCCTCAAGTAAAAACCAATCCGGTTTATATCTCAATATCCAACTCGAAAGCACTTTTGGGTTTATAATAAATAAATCGTTAGGCAATATTTCGTTTATTGGAATACCGTATTGTTTCCAACTAGTAAAAGTCGGAATGATAATATCGATTCTTTTTTCAGGCAACAAAAACCCTGCTGAACTCCAAGCATTGCCAAGTAAAATAGGCTTCTTTTTTATTGTGTTGTTTAGGATGAAATCTTCAACGGTTTTAATTCTTGAATCAGAAAATTTAGGTTTATTGTAGAAGTCGACAAACACAACAATGTGAAACAAAAAAATTATAAGATTTACAATAACCAAAATTTGTAAATTTTCTATCGATAAGAATTTAATACCAAGAAAAACTAACCCAGGCAAGGCCATCTCAAGATATCGTTGAGGTTCTCCAAACGCTCTTGTATACTTGAAAGAAGTAATAAGAAATGCAACAATCGCAGACAGAACAACAGTATTTCCTATTAACTCATAGGGTGCTAAGACAAGTAATGAAAAAAACAGTGGGAAACCCAATATAGCCTCTACAAAAGGATTCGTTAAAAAATACTTAAGACTTTTCCTAATATAGAAATCGTAGATAAAATCGCGATAAATAGAATGTCGCCGATTCCACAGATCAACCTTAGCTAAATGTTTGAACCACATTCGCTTGTGCTCCCATTGCCCTTGAAAAAAACGCCTCGAGATTTCAGGGAAGAACACCCGAAAAGACAAAAAGCTGACAAACAACGAAAATACAGGATGAAAATCTCCGAAAAAAAGAATAAAAATAGAAAAAATGATAATATACTGACTAATAAATTGGCTAGACAAAATAATGAGCAAACTTAAAACAGACAACAGCAATATTCTCATAAGCGTGTGTTGCAAAAACAATTCACTTGTAAAAACCATTAGGTAGAGGTAACCCAAAAGAATACCGAAATTCCTAGGACTAATGCCACGAGATTTTGCATTCCAAATGAAGCGGTTGAAAGGGTTAGTTGCAATTAACAAAAAAGCGAGACCTATTTCAAGTGCACTAATGTCACCGTACAATTGAATAACTAATAAAACAGCAATACAATATACTAATTGCTCTATAATACTGTTAATTCTCAAATAATGGTTACGCACTTTATCAAACGACAGTTGACTTAAAAGCCAATGAAAAAGAATAGGGGTGGCAAAGTTTTTCTCGTCAATAATATTGGAAGTTTTCTTTATGAACCTTCGATTATTCGCTTTTATGTCCTTAATAATAGAAATGTGGGCATAATGATCAAATGCTGGATTTGACAATTTGAAGAATATCTTCAGAGTCGTAAAGGAGAAAACCAGACCTGACAAAATGAATAAAATAAACATATTTTCTTACTAAATTTAATTGTGTGTGTGTAATTATTTTTAAGAATAGAAATGTTAAAACTTTTAAAAAATAATAATCAAAATTCTTAAAAAAACAACATTTTCATTATTGTTAGGAACAAATAAGATTATGTCAATATTAGACCGGGCTTGCTTATTAACTTACTAAGTGATATTTTTTCATCATTGTATAAAACATCTCTAACAACTACGAAGCTATCGCCAGTTTTAATAAAAACAGAGCCATCATTGTTAATACATAATATTTGACCTGGTATTGATTTGTAAGTACTAAATTTCTTGTTATAATTTATTTCACAGAATATTATTTTCCTATCACCAATGTAGCTAAATGCCCCTTCAGTATAGGGAGGGTGTACAGCTCTAATAAGGTTTAATATGTCTATAGAAGGTAAATTCCAATTTATGTGTGAATCCTCAGATTTTCTTCTACAGAAATATGTGGCGTGCATGGGGTTCTGTGTTTTCAATGTATAATTATCACTATTCAATAACTCGATCTGTTGAGGAAGCCATTCATTTAATAATTCCCAACCCTTTGAAAATGCATGATTAATATTTTCAGTTGGAAATAATTGGAATTTTAATTGACTAACAATTTCGCCATTATCGATATTTTCGTCAATTTTATGCAAAGTAAAACCTATTTCACTTTCCCCATTAATAATTGCCCATGTAAATGCATGAAGCCCTCTATATTTTGGTAGTAACGAATTATGTAAATTAAATATTTGATATGATTTTATTTGGTCAGGAGTAATAATCTTTGAATATGAAAACAAAATCACTTTCGAACCAACTGGAACATCATCAAAAGAACTAACAGATAAGTGACGCACTGTTTTAGGGACTTGCGAAATATTTTCCGAAAGAATTTTCATATGTCTATTGCCAAATTAAATGTATCTCTTAAATCCGTAGTCGAACTGAAACTCTCTTTGAACTTTGAAACACCTAAATTTGAAATCTCGTAACCAAAAGTTGAACCTCCAAAATCGAGATATTTTTTGCCTTCATTTAACGACCTTTTCATACCGATTTCGAGTAACGCATTAATACCATTATACCCTAAAGCATTGTCTTCTTGACACATATAAAATGTCATAATAATATCTTTAGAACAATCAAAATAACAAATAGCAGCTTTTGCGCCATTTTGATGGCTAATTGCAATATCGACAATAATATTTTTGGGGAAATACTCTTTTAGTAGTTGTAATTCTTTTAATGAATGTGTTGGTTCAGAATTTTGTCGTTTTTTATCTTCAACTAATATTGAATAAAATTCATTTATGTCCGAATTTTCATGAATTGTAAAAGCAATCTTAGCATTTTTAATTTTGTTACGACAACTTGAACTAAATGAAGAATATAATTCATTCCAATTAGATTTTAGTGGTACAATATGAAATAAATCTCTTTTAACAATTGATGCACCTTTTTTTGACAATGCGTATTGAATATACGATTGCCTTGAATTTGAATAAATACTCGGCGGAAACGTTATTTTTAGTGTTTGAATTTTATTTGACTTACAATAGTTAGACAACAATTCTATAATTAAAATCGCTTTCTCTAAATTGATCCCGTTCTTTATTATTATTCCACCAAAACTTGAACCGTACGGGCTAACCCCATATTTGATTTTGGTGTTTAAACTAACGAACAATGGAAGAACGGCAAAAATCTCGCTTCCACTTAGCCAAACAAGATGATTTATCTTCATTCCACTGAAATCATTATGATAACTTAGGAATTTTAATTTGTGAAATATTGTCCCATTATCGGATTCATCAATAAATCGATCCCATTTGGTAACAAGGGCCTGTGTCAAGTTTACAACTTCCATGAAATAAATATTAAAAAAGTTGGGTAAGATCAGAATAATTACCTCGGCGCATTTCCTCACCTACTTTCATACCCGCTGTTAGTAATTTAATTGTAGGGATTGGGCCAAGATAGTCAAGGGTCTTGGTCATACGAATTGCCCGACCAATTTCATCAGGATAAATATTAATGGCTTTTTCTCTAATTTGACCTGTGTGAATCATTCCACTTAGGTGAATCA